>Ga0209278_1000101_pt1 | contig 129390 bp, 120 predicted proteins | sample JI81BgreenDNA_FD_187504 | JGI IMG/M metagenome (GOLD analysis project Ga0209278, IMG submission 187504) | Wastewater effluent complex algal communities from Wisconsin, to seasonally profile nutrient transformation and Carbon sequestration -... | ecosystem: Engineered > WWTP > Effluent > Algae... | reverse complement strand
CATACTGAGGAGCGGTACCGTTCCAACCTAAAAGCGCAGAAGTTTGCGTGATATTATTAATCGTTAAATTCGTAGGAACTACACAACGTTCAACCAAACTCACCGCATCAATCAACCAGCGGTCTCCTCCCAAAGCTGTAGATGGCTGGGTAAAACGCATCATGAAAGCAATGTAGACTTGCTGTCCTGCAAAGGCCGATAAATCAATTACCTTCTCTTCATACACGTTAAACGTAGCGGACAAGGTTGCTTCTGTATAGGAAGCCGCTGTTTGGGTATAGCCTGCGATATTGGTTTGCGCTCCGGGTGCATTCGGGGTTGGATTTACCAATACAAAATACTCGGTACCTTGGGCACCCAATAGTGTTGAGCGTGTCCAAAAACGTAATTCTCCATTGGCGGGAACCGTTATTCTTGGCGTTGCTAAATAGTCTTCAGAAGTGTTACCTTGACCAATGTTTTCATTATTCATGAAAGCCACATTGGTACCTGCATACACATTGGCTGCTGAGGTATTGATGGTCCAACGACGGGTAGTACCCACACCGTTATCAAAAACAGCCCACTGGTTACCCGTGGCTCCCGTTCCCAAAGTCCAAGGCGATGGATTTGTAGCTACGTCCGGACCGGTCGTATTCTCAAATCCCTCAACTCCTGGAGTCGGAAATTGGGCAAACCCAAAAAAAGTACACAGTAAAGCAAGAACGAAAGTAATTTTCTTCATTTACAATGGAGATTAAGTTAATTAAAGTATAGTGTTCGAATGATTTAATCTCCAAATTTAAAAAAAAATCTGAATCTCAGCGGAAAAACTCAATTTTAAGACGTATTCGGTGGGTTTGATTGGGTATTTGAAAAAAAAAGTAAACATTATTGCCTATTTTTGTAGTCTGTTTTTGAAGTTATGCTGGAAAAGGAAAAAATTAATTTTGAAAGAACGGTACTCGTCGGTATTGTTACACAATTTCAAAATGAAGATAAATTAAAAGAATATTTAGACGAATTAGCATTTCTAACGTTTACAGCGGGTGGAGAAGTGGTTAAACGGTTTTGGCAAAAATTAGACCGGCCCAACCCCAAGACCTTTTTGGGTACAGGAAAAATGGATGAAATTCACTTGTTTGTTAAAGAGCATGGAATATCAACCGTTATTTTTGACGACGAACTTTCTCCTTCCCAACAAAAAAACATTTCCAAAATACTCGATTGCAAAGTTTTAGACCGAACCAACCTTATCCTCGATATTTTTGCACAACGGGCCGAAACATCGTATGCGCGAACCCAAGTTGAATTAGCCCAATGCCAGTATTTGTTACCGCGTCTTTCTGGGATGTGGACGCACTTGGAACGTCAAAAGGGAGGAATTGGTTTACGTGGTCCGGGGGAGACCGAAATTGAAACCGACCGTCGAATTGTAAGGGATCGAATCGCTTTATTGAAAGATAAAATTCGTACCATTGACAAACAAATGGCTGTGCAACGAAGCAACCGTGGCGCAATGGTTCGTGTTGCCTTGGTCGGGTACACCAATGTAGGGAAATCCACCTTAATGAATGCTGTTGGGAAAAGTGATGTTTTTGTTGAAAATAAACTTTTTGCGACGCTTGACACGACTGTTCGAAAAGTTGTCGTGAAAAATCTACCTTTCTTGCTTTCCGATACCGTAGGATTTATCCGAAAACTCCCTACACAGCTGATCGAATCTTTCAAAAGTACCTTGGATGAAGTTAGAGAAGCCGATTTGCTCCTTCATGTGGTCGATATTTCGCACCCTGATTTTGAAGAACATATTGAGTCGGTAAATCAAATTTTAACCGACATTAAAAGTAGTGACAAACCTACTTTGATGATTTTTAATAAAATTGATGCGTACCAACACAATAGCATTGCTGAAGATGATTTAACCACCGAACGAACCCGAAAACACTATACCTTAGAGGAATGGAAGCAAACCTGGATGAGTCATTTGGGAGAAGATCACACCATTTTTATCTCTGCCACGGAGAAAGCTAATTTTGAAGAGTTTAGAGAAAAAGTATATGAAGCGGTTCGGAAAATCCACATCACCCGTTTTCCTTATAATAAATTCTTATATCCCGACTACAAAGATGCGGTTGAGAATGCGTAACTTCTCGAGACCTTTTGAAAATTAACTGAAGAATTAAAAATTGTAGTTCACCCCCAAACCGATGATTTGACGCGTTTGAAAGCCCGCAAAAGCATTATCGTCATAAATGGTTTGAAAAGCAAAAGTGGTGGTTAAATACTTGTTTACTTTCATATTAACATTTAACGTATAATCCACATCGATATTTTGAGCGTCTTCGTTGTAATTGGAGTAAAGGTTTAAAATATTCTCCATAGTTACATTTTCCATCAATAAACATTTGTAATACCCACTCACAGCGGCACCAAACTCATACCGCATGGTTTCGCCTTGCAAGACACCAAAAGAACCACTTGTACGTGTAAAATCGGCATCAACCAGCACTACTTTGGAAGTCGCAGGCGCCACGTTTATTTTAAAACTATCACTGCGTTTCCACAAAATACCTGGACCAAATTGCAAGAAAACGGGAGAAAGCAATTTGGAGGTTTTTATTCCTTTTTCAAATCCCGCATCAAATTGTGAGCGAAAATTGAAAAACATCGAATAATACCAAACCTCGGTAAATTTTTTCCCTAATAACGAATTGAATTGAACCCGGTCGTCGGTTTTTTGAAGTTCTTGCTTTTTAATCTTCGTGATACCATAGCCCGCGGTCAATTTGTTATCCCAGTTCCAAGTATCGCTCTTATAATTAAAATCATAACTCAACGAAATGTTTCCCGAAAAACTGGTTTGTCCCCCTGCCAACCAGTTATTAAAAATTGCCTGGTTAGCAATAAATGTCGCCAAGCCCTTGCGCGACCATCCATTAGGTTTTTCTTGCGTGATATTTTTGACCACTTCTTCAGTTTTATTCAAAAGATCACGCTCGCTCAATTGGGCTTGAACAAGACTCACACTGCACAAGGCAAGAAAAATTATTTGTTTTTTCACGGAATTTCGGGTTATAAATTCGGCGCAAAAATAGCGATACTTCTGTGATTTCCAAATTGAAAATGACGAGAGTCTTCTACAATTTTGTAGTGCTTTTTTTAAATAGGGGTACAGCTGAACAAGCTTCCCCGTACATGATACTTTTGGCTACTTTTTGCAATTTTTGAATTGCGGCCACATAAGCACTATCCGGTACGGGCTTTTTGGAACACCCTTTTAAAATCACTGGCTTATCGGTGTAGGATGAATAATCCAAATGCTCTAAAATATTTTGATAATACTGGGTATCCAAGGTTTCAGGTGAACCCAAAACAACCCAATACGCCTCGGAAGCGAGGTAGGAACTCACCAAGATAGGTGCCCATGCGGGTAAAATTGCGTCTGTACTGCAATACACTGCGCAAAGGTGGCCGTGGTATTGTGTCCAATCGTGGTTCTTTAGCGCCTCTCGAAAGTCTTTTTCTTTCAATAAAAACCCTTCTTCGAGCCATTGCGCGATATCTACACCCGACTTGACTTGTTTTGGATAGTAATCCTCCAAATCAAAAACCATCAAAGCCGACTGGGCAACGCGATTTACAATTTCGTCCATAGCGTCGTTACAGCATTCCTAGTTCTAACTTGGCTTCTTCACTCATCAAATCCTTGCTCCATGGCGGATCAAAAGTAATCTCGACCTCACAGGATTTCACATGCTCAATTTTTCTGATTTTTTCTTCCACTTCCGCGGGTAAAGTTTCCGCTACGGGACAATTGGGCGATGTCAAAGTCATCAACACTTTAACTTCATGATCTTCATTAATCATAACGTCATAAATTAATCCCAATTCATAAATATCCACAGGAATCTCGGGGTCGTAAATGCCTTTGAGCACTTTCACCACATTCTCTCCTAAATTGATGGTGTCGTTAAATTCTTCCATTATTTTATATAGGTTATTGCTGTTAATTCTAACGTTCGATCAAAACTATTAATGCGCTCTATCCCAAATTTTGTGTCAAAAATATCAATGGAAATTTCTTTGGGCAGCATTGGATTGAGATTGACTATGCTTTTGTATTGTATATTTTTAACTACCCCCGTGTAAAATCCAATCATAGGATCCGAAGTGTACACGACGCTGTGAATTATTTTATCAAAAAACTCTTTGTAAGTAGCACTTGGAAAGTCCTTGATCTGAACTTGGTTTACGTAATTATTTATTATTGTGTAATAAAATCGAAAATATCTCTCTTTGAATACGTTGTCAAAAAACATTCTCGCATCACTATCGTCTCTTTCAGCCTTAATTTTTACCTGTTTCTCACGAATCTTATATACTCCAAAATATTTTTCATTCGTATGATAAATCATGGCTTTTAAATCATCTAATTCCTTTTTTGAAAATGAATTTGACTGTGAAAAAGCCCATTGTAATGTGTCGTTTTTGGGATGTTGTTTTACCACATAACTCACTTTAGGATAATACACTTTCATCATTAATGTATCCATATAGATACCCGAATCATCCATGTACACTTTTGCTTTTTGTTCATACACAAAATGAATTTCTTTAGTTCCATCTGGTATCGGAGTAATGGCAGGTTGGGCTACAATTATTACAACCCAATGCATTAGAACAAAAAATAGTGTTTTTTTCATATTACTGTTGTTTGGCTTCAAATGCCAACGCGTACATCTTAATTTGTTTGATCATCGACACCAAACCGTTGGCCCGAGTAGGGGATAAATGTTCTTTTAGTCCAATTTCATCTACAAAAGTGGTATCGGTTTCCAAAATCACCTTGGGTTCTTGCCCTGAAAACACCCGAATTAATAACGCGATAATTCCTTTGGTCAAAATGGCATCACTGTCGGCTGTAAACCAAATTTTTCCGCCTTCTTCCTCCGCATGAACCCACACTTTCGATTGACAGCCTTTGATAATATTAGCATCGGTTTTATATTGGTCAGCGATAATCGGCAACGATTTCCCCAATTCTATAATGTATTCATAGCGCTGCATCCAGTCGTCAAACATTGAAAACTCATCTACAATCGCTTCTTGTATTGCTTGCGTTGTCATAGTCATTTATTCTTTGATTAAGGCCAACAAAGAGGTGATCAACGGTTGTATCTCTACAGGAGGTGTTCCGTGATCAAAATCTTTAGTACGGTAGGTGTTGCCTTTGTATTCTATAGTCAAATTGGCAATAGCTGCCCCATCGTAAAAGCGTGCTTGCGTTGGGTCGGCATAGGTATTCAATTGTTCCAAAGAAATGGTTTTGAACTGTCCTACCAAAGCCTCCCATTCTGAATCAGAAAGCGTTGAAGCCGTTAAGGTTGCGTCTTTTCCGCGGCCATTTTCATAAGTCAACTCTTTATTTTCTAGCACAATCACTTTGTGTATGCCGCGACTGTGTGCCGTATAGGTGAGTTTGGCCGAAGCTAAATCAGCATTGCTTTGGGAACAACCTTTTCCCATCAATAGGGTAAATAAAACGAGAACTACTGCTTTCATAAACGAAACTTTTAAGATAACATCATCACGGCTTTATGCAGTGCTTCTACAAAAGTATCAATTTCTTCTTTGGTATTGTAAAAAGCAAAACTAGCGCGAACCGTTCCGGGAATTCCGAAGAAATCCATGACGGGTTGGGCACAGTGGTGTCCCGTGCGCACCGCTATTCCTAACTTATCTACAATCGTGCCAATGTCGTAGGGGTGAATGGTTCCTACGTTAAAAGAGATAACCGAAGTCTTTTGGGCAGCGGTACCGTATATGCGCAACCCTTCTATTTGTAGCAACTTTTGGGTGGCGTACTCCAGCAACTCGTGTTCGTAGGCTGCGATAGCGTCAAAACCGATTTCGTTCAAATAATCAATCGCCGTTCCCAACACAATCCCGCCTGCAATATGGGGCGTACCGGCTTCAAATTTATGCGGTAAATCGGCATAGGTTGTTTTTTCAAAACTCACCGTGGCAATCATTTCGCCCCCGCCTTGATAGGGTGGCAACTTGTTCAACCACGCTTCTTTTCCATACAAGATTCCGGTTCCCGTTGGGCCACATACTTTATGTCCTGAAAACACATAAAAATCACAGTCCATGGCTTGCACATCGGGTTTTAAATGTGGCGTTGCTTGTGCTCCATCAATTAAAACTGCTGCGCCAACCTCGTGCGCTTTTTGAATAATATATTCTACCGGATTGATCGTACCCAACGCATTGGAAATATGATTCACCGTCACGATTTTTGTTTTCTCCGATACTAACACTTCGTATTCCGATAGAATTAATTCCCCTTTATCATTCATAGGGATAACTTTCAACACAGCTCCTGTACGTTCGCACAACATTTGCCAAGGAACTATATTGCTGTGGTGCTCCATCGCCGAGACCAATATTTCGTCACCCGCTTGTAATAAAGAGGCAAAACCGTTAGCTACCGCATTTATCCCATGAGTGGTACCGGAAGTAAATATAATTTCATGCGCGTGTTTGGCATTCAAATGACGCTGAATCTTACCGCGGGATACTTCGTAAGCATCGGTGGCAAGCTGACTCAAGGTATGCACCCCACGATGGATATTGGCGTTGATTTCGCTATAATACTTCGTGATGGCATCAAGCACTACTTGGGGTTTTTGTGCTGTAGCGCCGTTATCAAAATAGACCAGCGGCTTACCATTCACTTGCTGTGTTAAAATGGGAAAATCCGCGCGTATTTTATGTAGGTCTAGCATTTTATTTAGAATTTTTCTAAATACAAAGATATTAAAACTTTCGCCTTTCTACGGGCATTTTGGTCAATTAACTTTTCCTTATCACTTGTCCATTTTGCGCTGTTTTTTGAATCTAATTTTTCTGTACTTTAGAACATCCAAAACCAAACTTTTTCCATGAAAAAATTCCTGAAATACCTTGCGATATTCCTTGCACTGCTTATCGTTGTTTTTTACCTCACCGTGTACCCAAAACTGGATTTAATCTCAGGGTTTTCAGCCAAAAGTGTTGCCTCGGGAACATTCATCGACAACCGCTCGTTGGAGGTGATTGAATCGGGGGATAATGACATTCCGTTGGTGGATTTGGCCCGAAATTCGGTGCATAAAACGGAACAATTTGCCCTTTCCAGTGTCTATGGAATCAAAGAACGCAAAGCCATATACCGTCCCGGATTGGGCGCCACTTTAATTGATGATGAATTTGATGTCTCGCAACCCTATCAAGTGCCTCGGCGAACCATAAAACCCAATACGTCGATTCCGTATCCTTTTGGAGCTGGAGCGCCCAAGGACAGCACGTTTGCCAACATCGATTATACCTTACTTCAAAAGACGGTAGCCCAAGCTTTTGATGCCAAGGGAGAAAAAAACAAACGTACTCGTGCGGTCGTGGTTTTGTATAAAGGCCATTTGGTGTATGAACAGTATGCCGACGGATTTACAAAAGATTCGCGGTTGTTGGGATGGTCGATGACGAAGAGTTTAACGGGGACTTATTTTGGTATTTTACAATACCAAGGCAAGCTTAATGTTCAACAACCTGCTCCTATCGCGGCATGGCAGAATGATGCGCGTAAAAAAATTACCCTTCACAATTTATTGCAAATGAATTCGGGGTTGGAATGGGAAGAGCAATACGATAAAATTTGTGATGCTACAAATATGCTCTTTAAAGCACGGGATATGCCAGCCGTACAACGCGACAAACCCTTGGTAGGAAAACCCAATGCACGTTGGAACTACTCCTCGGGAACGACCAATTTACTGAGCGGAATTTTACGGCAACAGTTTGCATCGCACCAAGAATACCTCGATTTTTGGTACAATAGTTTGTTGGATAAAATTGGCATGCATTCGGCACTCGTAGAAATCGACATGGCGGGCAATTTCGTAGGTTCGTCCTACGGGTGGGCCACACCCAGAGATTGGGCCAGATTTGGGCAGTTGTACTTACAAAAAGGGTGGTGGAATGGAACGCAAATCTTTGCCGAAGATTGGGCAAAATATGTGGCTACGCCTACCCCCACCTCAGCCAATCGGTATGGGGCTCAATTTTGGTTGAATGCAGGCGGAAAATTTCCCGATGTCCCGCGCGATATGTTTTATTGCAGTGGCTATCAAGGGCAAATGATTGCTATTTTTCCCAGCCACGATTTGGTAGTAGTACGCATGGGATTGAAAGAAGATCCCGGCTTTGACTTTAACGCGTTGTTGAGCGGGATTGTAAAGAGTATAAAAAAATAACGCAGGTCGTAAAACCTACGCCATCTATATCTTTCATAAAATATTACAAATCAAATCCCAGATTCACACCCAATTTATTGGCAATGATTTGAGTGATGCGCTGTTTCAATTCGGGGATTTTGATACTTTCAATGACCTCATTCGAAAAAGCATACATCAATAACGCCTTGGCTTCTTTTTTGGGAATACCGCGTTGTTGCATATAAAACATGGCGCTTTCGTCCAATTGGCCAATCGTACAGCCGTGGGAACATTTGACATCATCGGCAAAAATTTCCAATTGAGGCTTGGCGTTAATCACCGCTTTCTCACTCAATAAGATATTGTTATTTTGCTGAAAAGCATCTGTTTTTTGCGCTTCTTTTTCTACAAAAATCTTCCCATTGAAAACCCCAGTTGCGCTGTCATTGACAATGCATTTATAGTTTTGATGGCTTTCGCAGTTGGGTTGTGCATGGTGCACCAAAGTATAATGATCCACATGCTGTTTTCCTCCGATAATGGTAATTCCTTTTAAGGTGGAGTCAATGCGCTCGCCTTGGTGGTAGAAATTCAAATTATTACGCGTTACATTCCCTCCAAAAGAGAATGTATGCACCGAAACGTGGCTTTCTTGCTTTTGAGCGATGTAGGTGTTGTCAATTAAATTGGCTGATCCTAAATCGTTTTGAATTTTATAATAATCCACAATCGCACGTTTTTGGGCAAACACCTCCGTTACGGCATTGGTCAACACAGGATTTTCATTCAAACTTTGATGACGCTCAATGATTTGCACATGGGCATTCTCACCCACTACAATCAAATTACGCGGTTGAACCATTAAGGCATTTTCTTGGCCCGTGGAAAAGTAAATGATTTCAATCGGTTTGTCTACAACTTTACTTTTGGGCACATTGATATACGCTCCTTCTGCTGCAAATGCCGTGTTTAAGGACGTTAAGGTTTCGTCTTTGTTGGCGATTTGATTGAAGTAGGTGTCCATCACCATTTTGTACTTCGGCTTGGTAAATGCTGATGACATTAAACAGACATCCAACCCTTCGTGGGTGGTTTGCGATAAAAATGAACTGTATTTTCCATCGATGAATATGACTTTGTAGGTGTCAATTTCATGCAAAAAATACTTTTTGACATCTTTAAACTCAATCGCCGAATCATGCTTTGGAAACACGGTAAAATCATGTTTCAACACAGCATTCAGCGAGGTATATTTCCAGGCCTCTTCCTTTTTGGAGGGAAACCCTTTGAGCTCAAAATTCTTAATCGCCGAAGTGCGCACATCGTACAAATCGGAATTCACATCGATTTGCCCTTCAAAGGCCATGAATGAGGAAATAAGCTTTTCTTTCAATTCCATTGTATAAAGTTTCAAGTTTAAGGTTTCAAGTTTAACGTTAACGAAACTTGTTACCCTTGAATTCTTGTTTATTCAAATAGGTGATAAAACTATGAATCTTACCACTTAGACTTTCATACTGTATCTTCAGTTCAAAGAACTGTTTTTCTGAAATGTATCCATAATCCAACAACCGATAGAGTTGTGATCGTGTCTCTCCAGAAGACCCTTTTGCAATCGCTAAATATTGTTTAAATTCAGCATTGCCATCACGTTCAAAACCTTCTGCAATATTGTCCATTATGGAGCCTGAAGAAGCTTTTATTTGTTGTTGAAATCTAAAATCTGATTTCAGAGGAGTGTTAACCGTAATTTGGTGAATTTCTTTAGCTAGTTTTCTTGCTTCTTGCCAAATTTCGAGGTCTTCAAATCGTTTGATGGTTGCCATGGCTTATAAATTAAAAGGTTAAAACCACTAATTTATATCTTTTATCGGAAACCTGAAACCTGAAACCTGAAACCTGAAACTTGAAACCTGAAACTTGAAACCTGAAACCTAATTCATCTCACTCTTAATCCAATCATACCCTTTTTCTTCTAGAGCCAAGGCAAGATCTGCGCCACCGGTTTTTACGATTTTACCGTCCATCAAGACGTGCACATAATCGGGGATAATATAATCCAACAAACGTTGGTAGTGGGTAATCACCAACACCGCATTGTTTTCATTTTTCAACTTGTTCACACCGTTGGCTACGATTCGTAAAGCGTCGATATCCAAACCTGAATCGGTCTCATCGAGAATGGCCAATTTGGGTTCTAACATTGCCATTTGAAAAATCTCATTACGCTTTTTCTCCCCGCCTGAAAAACCTTCGTTTAACGAACGTGACAAAAACTTGCGGTCCATTTCCAACAATTCCGATTTCTCACGGATTTTCTTCAACATTTCATTGGCTGGCATTTCCTCTTCACCGTTGGCTTTACGCTTTTCGTTGATGGCAGTTTTGATGAAATTGGTCACCGAAACCCCTGGAATTTCTACCGGATATTGAAACGAAAGAAATACCCCTTTATGAGCGCGCTCTTCGGGAGCTAATTCTGAAATGTCTTCCCCATCCAAAATGATTTCTCCTTCGGAAACTTCATAATTTTCATTGCCCGCAATGATCGATGACAGAGTACTTTTTCCCGCTCCATTTGGACCCATAATTGCGTGTACTTCACCTGCTTTAATTTCTAAATTAATGCCTTTTAAGATATCTTTATCTTCAACGGAAGCGTGTAAATTTTTTATACTTAACATTTTATTTTTGTTTCAGGTTTAAAGTTTAAAGTTTCAGGTTGGCTTGTTGCGCACTTAAAACTTTTATTTAAATCGTGTAATTTTTCTATTTAGTTTACGTCAACCAGAATTCATTTAAAATTCAAAATTTAGAATTTTCAAATTACCCCACGCTGCCTTCCAATGAAATCTCCAATAATTTCTGGGCTTCAACGGCGAATTCCATCGGTAATTTGTTTAGGACTTCTTTGCTAAAACCATTTACAATTAAAGCAATTGCCTTTTCGGTAGGAATTCCGCGTTGGTTGCAATAAAATACTTGATCTTCACCAATCTTGGAGGTAGTGGCTTCGTGCTCAATACGAGCCGTTGCGTTCTTACTTTCGATATAGGGAAAGGTATGCGCCCCGCATTGGTTCCCCATCAATAACGAGTCGCATTGCGAGAAGTTACGCGCATTTTCGGCACGCGCTCCAATTTGAACCAACCCTCGGTAGCTGTTTTGCGATTTCCCCGCCGAGATTCCTTTGGAAATAATGGTTGAGCGGGTGTTTTTCCCTAAATGTATCATCTTCGTTCCCGTATCAGCTTGTTGGAAGTTGTTGGTAACCGCGATAGAATAAAATTCTCCAATAGAATTATCGCCTTTCAACACACAACTTGGATACTTCCAGGTAACAGCCGAACCGGTTTCTACCTGCGTCCACGAGATTTTGGCATTGGTTTCACACAACCCGCGTTTGGTCACAAAGTTGTACACCCCGCCTTTCCCCTCTTTATTTCCAGGATACCAGTTTTGAACGGTAGAATATTTGATTTCGGCATTATCCAACGCAATCAATTCGACCACCGCCGCATGCAATTGATTTTCATCGCGACTGGGTGCGGTACACCCTTCTAAGTACGATACATAACTGCCTTCATCGGCGATGACGAGTGTACGCTCAAACTGCCCTGTTCCTCCCTGATTGATTCGGAAGTAGGTTGACAATTCCATGGGGCAACGCACGCCTTTGGGAATGTAACAAAAACTACCGTCGGAGAATACGGCTGAATTCAACGCGGCATAAAAGTTATCTTTTTGGGGTACTACGGAACCGATATACTTTTGAACCAACTCGGGATGCTCTTGAATCGCTTCCGAAATCGAGCAGAAAATAATACCTTTCTCTGCTAAAGTTTTTTTGAATGTGGTGGCCACTGAAACTGAATCCATCACAATATCAACGGCTACACCGGCCAATTTTTTTTGTTCGTCTAAAGAAATTCCCAACTTTTTGAAGGTATCCAACAACTCGGGATCAACCTCATCAAGGGAAGCGTATTTATCTTTTTTCTTGGGTGCCGAATAATAGGAAATCGCCTGAAAATCGGGCTTTTCGTAATGCACATTGGCCCACTCGGGTTCTACCATTTCGCGCCAAGCTCGAAACGCTTCCAAACGCCACTCGGTCATCCATTCGGGCTCGTTTTTTTTCTTGGAAATGGCACGAACAATATCTTCATTTAAACCGGCTGGAAAGGTTTCGCTTTCGATATCGGTATAAAATCCATACTCGTACTCTTTATTTTCCAATTCGACTTTTAAGTCGTCTTCGGTATATTTTGCCATGGGTTTGTTGTAAAATTAAAAAATTGGAATTAGAGCGAAAAACTCTCCCCACATCCACAGGTGCGACTTGCATTGGGATTATTAAATACAAAGCCTTTCCCATTCAACCCGCCTGAATATTCCAAAACAGTTCCCGCTAAATACAAAAAGGACTTTTTCTCAACAGCGATGCGAACGTTGTTGTCTTCAAAAACTTTATCGTTTTCCCCGATCGACTTATCAAATTTCAACTCATAAGATAAACCGGAACACCCACCGCTTTTCACCCCAACACGAACAAAGTCGTGAGCGGCATCAAAACCGTCGTCATGCATCATTTCGACAATTTTTTTACTGGCTGATTCGGACACTTTAATCATAGCTTATTTTAATTTTGTCTAAATTGTTGCAAAGATACACCTTAAAGCTTTTCACTCGTCGATTTAACATATTTTTTAGTCGAATTCTTATAAATAAAGTTTATCAAAAGTTCCCGTTTGGATTTTGTACCTTGTCCACCCGAAATAGTGAACGTTTACACGGATTTATATGAAGAAACTCTATGCAATTGAAGCCGGTAACTTTAAGTTGGACGGCGGCGCTATGTTTGGGGTCGTTCCCAAAACCATCTGGCACAAAACCAATCCGGCAGATGCCAACAACCTCATCGATATCGCAGCGCGTTGTCTATTGATCGAAGAGGGAAATCGCTTGATTTTGATTGACACGGGAATGGGTAATAAACAGTCGGAAAAATTCTTCAGTTATTACTCCCTCTGGGGCAATCATTCGCTCGATGCTTCGTTGGCTCAGCACGGCTTTCACCGCGATGATGTGACCGATGTGTTTATGACGCACTTGCATTTTGACCATTGTGGCGGAAGTGTGAACCGTAAAGCATCGGGGGAAGGCTATGAAGTGGCGTTTAAAAAGGCTACGTTTTGGACCAACGAAAACCACTGGCAGTGGGCTACCCAACCGAATGCACGGGAAAAAGCGTCGTTTTTACACGAAAACATCATTCCAATGCAAGAGAGTGGTCAATTGCGTTTTATCAACCGCCCCGAAAGTGATTTTGGTTTTTCCAACGAAATGGGATTCAACATCTTTTACGCCGACGGTCATACCGAAAAACAAATGTTACCTCACCTTTCCTACGGCGATAAAACCATTGTTTTTTGTGCCGATTTATTGGCTACCGCGGGGCATATTCCCATTCCTTATGTAATGGGTTATGATACGCGACCGCTGTTGACTTTGGATGAAAAAACAAAATTCCTGACTGCAGCTGCCGACCACGGATACTATTTATGGTTGGAACATGATGCGCACAACCCCATTGTGACCGTAAAGCACACCGAAAAAGGCATTCGACTCGATCAGGTATATCGTTTGGAAGATATCTTAATCTAATGTTAATCGCTAAGGCTTTTCATCTAAAAGCGAATATTTTTAAACCCAATTATGGCAAATTGCCTTGAAATGAAAATTATGTTGCACTTGAATTTTGAAAAATCAGTAGGGGTGGCGCTAGTTGCTGCGTCCTTACTCACCAGTTGTGGATCGTCTAATGCGCCGTTTGTAAGCACCGATCCTGCAAAAATTGACAAAACTGTTTTAAAAACTACCCCGATTAAGGAATCCGACTTAAAACGATGGAGCCATTTGGACTTGATCAAAGACACGGTTCCAGGCATGAGTGTCGATCGAGCCTATGCCGAATTGTTGAAAAAACGAAAAGGAACAAAAGTTATCGTTGGCGTTATCGATTCGGGAGTAGATATTGATCATCCGGATTTGAAAGGGCGGATTTGGACCAATACAAAAGAGATTCCCAACAACAAGATCGATGACGACAAAAATGGATATGTCGATGATGTCAATGGGTGGAACTTTTTGGGAGAAGCTACGGCCATGAATTTGGAGCTTACCCGGATTGTAAAAAAAGGCGACGATGGTTCAGAAACGTACAAACGGGCTAAAGCGGAACTCGACCAAAAGTTGCAGGAAATGAAACAGCAAAAGCCACAGGTGGACATGATTGCCAAGGCCGATAAAGACATTCGGACCTTCCTGAAAAAAGAAACATACACGAAAGAAGATCTCAAAGGAATAAGCACTACTGATGCCACGATCAACCGTAGTAAAATGATTATGATGAGTATTGCGGCACAAGCTGGAGACGAATTTCAAGAAGAAATCAAATCGTATGTGGATTATATCTATGACCAACTTAATTACAACCTCAACGTAGAATTTGACGGTCGAAAAGTAGTTGGGGATAATCCTGAAGATTTCAATGATCGCAACTACGGGAACGGAAATGTAAAAGGGCCCGATGTGGCCGATGCTTCACACGGAACACACGTAGCAGGAATCATTGCCCAGGTAAGAGGCAACGGTATCGGTGGCGATGGCGTAATGGCTAAAAATGTTGAAATCATGGCGATTCGTGCCGTGCCCAATGGCGATGAGTACGATAAAGACATTGCCTTGGCGATTCGTTATGCTGTAGATAATGGCGCCAAAGTCATCAACGGGAGCTTTGGGAAAGATTATTCTCCGCACAAAGAATGGGTGTGGGATGCCATCAAATATGCCGAAAGTAAGGATGTACTTATCGTGCACGCAGCAGGAAACGACAGCAAAGACATTGACGTTGAGCCGAATTTCCCCACCGATGAAGTCAACGGGAAGGAAATTGCCGACAATCTCATTACCATCGGAGCTTTAAATACCGCGACAGGCGCTAAAATGGTGGCTGATTTCTCCAACTATGGACAGAAAAATGTCGATGTTTTTGCTCCTGGAGTAAAAATTTACGCTACTTATCCCAACAACAAATACAAATACGAACAAGGTACTTCGATGGCCGCTCCCAATGCAGCAGGCGTTGCCGCATTAATCCGTTCGTATTACCCTTCCTTGACCGCTTCACAAGTGAAACACATTTTGATGGATTCAGGAATTGCTATTGCAACCAATGTGGGTGTTGGCGAAGAAAAAGTACAAATTCCATTTAGTGCCACCTGCGTTTCGGGCAAAATTGTAAATGCTTACAATGCGTTGCTTATGGCCGATCAAATGGTTCGTGCAGCAAAAAACTAAGCGCGTGTAACACTCAACCGATGCAGACACTCGGTTTTCTTTGCCCCGTTTAAAAATAAAAACACAAAACATGCCACAAGTTACCCCGTAGTTTGTGGCATTTTTGACTATAATTAACCCCTTGTTTCTTAAACTATGAAACCACTTTTGATTATTGTAACTGTATTTTGTTCCCTTTGGGGTCAAGCCCAAAACGGGTATTGGCAACAACATGTTGATTACAAAATGGACGTCACCATGGACGTCACCACCTATCGCTACACGGGAACGCAAGAACTCATCTACACCAACCATTCTCCCGATACCTTGCAAACGGTGTACTACCATTTGTACAACAACGCGTTTCAACCGGGTAGTGAGATGGACATGCGCCTTCAACACGTCAAAGATCCTGACAGCCGCATGGTGAATAAAATCAAAGAAGGCGATAAAGAAATCAAACAGAGTCGTATAGCCCAACTCAAACCCGACGAAATTGGGTATTTGAACGTAAGCAATGTCCGTCAAGCGGGCGCGCTACTCGAAACCACCGTGAGTGGCACCTTACTCAAAGTGCCATTGGCCGTGCCTTTGCTTCCGGGTAAATCAACCGTACTTACCTTGAATTTTGAAGGTCAAGTTCCCATGCAAATTCGACGCTCTGGGCGAAACAATCGCGAAGGAGTTGCCCTTTCAATGAGTCAGTGGTATCCTAAAATGGCCGAATTTGATTTTGAAGGCTGGCATGTGGATCCTTACATCGCCCGTGAGTTTCAAGGTGTTTGGGGTAATTTTGATGTGAAAATTACTATTGATAAATCGTATATCCTTGGCGGTACTGGGTATTTGCAAAACGGAAATGAAATCGGCTATAACTACCAAGATCCGGGGGTAAAAGTGAGTATCCCTAAAAAGCAAAAAACACTGACTTGGCATTTTGTAGCGCCGCAGGTACACGATTTTACTTGGGCTGCCGACCCCAACTATCTACATGACGTAGTACAGGGTCCGAACGGAGTAGCGTTGCATTTTTTATACAAAAACAAACCTGAAATTGCGCTTACTTGGAAAGCGGTACAACCCAAAGTGGTCACGATCATGGATTTATTTAATTATTGGGTGGGACCTTATCCGTACAAACAATATAGCGTGATTCAAGGCGGCGATGGCGGTATGGAATATGCAATGTGTACCTTGATTTTGGGCGAAGGCGAATTGAATGGCTTAACGGGATTGATCGCCCACGAAATGGGCCACTCTTGGTTTCAACACATTTTGGCCACCAACGAAAGTAAACACCCTTGGATGGATGAAGGATTTACCTCGTATATTGAAGACCGTGCGATGAACACGCTTTCTCCACAACCCGTGGCCAATCCGTATGCTGGAGCGTACAAAGCCTATATCAATTTGGCCAACAGCGGAAAAGAACAGCCTTTGTCGACACATGCCGACCGTTACGATGAAAACCGCAGTTATAGCATTGCTTCCTACAGCAAAGGAGAAGTATTTTTGGCGCAATTCGAATACCTTTTGGGCCGAGTGGCGGTAGACAAAATCTTACGCCGATATTACCAAGACTTCAAGTTCAAACATCCAACGCCAAACGACATTAAACGCACAGCCGAACGGGTTTCGGGCGCAGTTTTGGATTGGTATTTAATCGATTTTACCCAAACCACCAATACGATTGACTACAGCATTACCTCGGTTGAGGAAAAAGAGGGCGCCACGGTGGTCAACTTGGAGCGCTTGGGCCGAATGCCGATGCCTATCGATTTGCAAGTAACCTACACCGACGGTTCAAAAGAGAATTTCTACATTCCGCTGCGGATGATGCATTATATCAAACCCAATCCCGATCCTGAATTGCCACGTAAAGTCTTGACCGACTGGGCTTGGGGCAATCCCCGCTATCAATTCCGCATCGAGAAACCGTTGGCCAACATTAAAAGCATTGTGATTGATCCCGCTGGGTTGATGGCGGATGTGAAGGGGAATAATAATAAGTTTGAAAGGTAGGTCAATGTGTCGATGTGTCAATGTGTCAATGTGCCAATGTGCCGATGTGTTGATGTGTTGATGTGCCAATACATTTCGGCATATATCAGGCTAGCTGTTTACAAAACATCGTGAAACTACGTGAAAAACTTAGTGAGACTTTGTGCTCCAGAAGTTTTACCATTAAGGTATTTAAAGTTTCCCGAAGTGCCGAATATAGGTTAAGAAAAACAAAAACGGCCTTAGGCCGTGAAATTGTTGGACTTAAAATCTTCGTAATACTTGGTAAAACATCGCGGACTTTGCGTAACCTTTGCGCCTTTGCGGTAAAATACATCGTGAGACTTCGTGAAAAACTTAGTGAGACTTTGTGCTCCAAAGGTTTTACCATTAAGGTATTTAAAGTTTCCCAAAGTGCCGAATATAGGTTAAGAAAAACTAAAACGGCCAAAGGCCGTGAACTTGGTGGACTTAAAATCTTTGTAATACTTAGTAAAACATCGCGGACTTTGCGTAACCTTAGCATCTTTGCGGTAAAATACATCGTGAGACTTCGTGAAAAACTTAGTGAGACTTTGTGCTCCAGAAGTTTTACCATTAAGGTATTTAAAGTTTCCCGAAGTGCCGAATATAGGTTAAGAAAAATTAAGACGGCCTTAGGCCGTGAACTTAGTGGACTTAAAATCTTCGTAATACTTGGTAAAACATCGCGGACTTTACGTAACCCTAGCATCTTTGCGGTAAAAAAAACTCCTGAATTCCTGAGCTGCTCAAATGATGAGCTACTTTGCAACGGAGTAATTCTCTTTTATAGTCACGAGACTATGACTTTGACTCCTCGCACATTTACACTTTTTAAACTTCTCCACATAAAAGCACTCTCTTCAACCTGAAACTTGAAACTTGAAACCTGAAACTTGACACGAAGCTTCAGCCGACTAATGTAGCGAAGCGAAATAAACTTGAAACCTGAAACCTGAAACATAAAACTCCGTCAAATATTTCCAAAAATTCCACGTTTGCAGGGAAGGTGTTTTTATGAATTAGAATTTGTAGTTTTACACCGTATAATTTTTTCAGGATGAAATATTTACGACTTCTCTTACTTTTAGGGGTTTTGGTGGTAGGTGCGCAACCCGTTTCAGCGCAGAAATACCGCTTTAAAGCCAGTAGTTTAAGTATTATGGATCGGGATAAAAAAGGGCAATGGTCGGATTGGTCGGAGTTTAAGCCCGCCGATGTGGTCATAACGCTCGATGGTGACAAAGACCGGATTGTAGTGCATTCGAAAGACTTGCAATTGTATCGCATCACCGCCTATTATGACAAAATTGCCAACGACAGAGAAGAAACGTTAGGATTTGAATGTTTGGATAATAACGGGGAAATGTGTGTAATTTTGTTGGTGACCCGCAAAGACGAAGGGGGTCGCATGCAATTTTACATCAATTACCGGGATTTGAAAATGGTGTATAACGTCTATAATTCGAAGTAGGTTTGGAAACCCCAAAAAAAGCTGGCTATCCCAAAACTGAAAAATTAAAGCGGCAAAAACTCATTGAACGGCTTTTTACAGAGGGACAAAGCGTGGGACAATATCCGTTGCGCTTGGTGTTTCTCTCTGTGCCCGAAAATAAAGTGCCGCTGCAAATAGCTGTTTCGGTTTCCAAAAAATATTTCAAAAAAGCCGTCGATCGCAACTATTTCAAACGGGTATTGCGCGAATGTTATCGTAAACACCAACACCAAATCAAAGAACAGCTCGCGGAACCCCAAGTGATGCTGTTTTTTTACCAAACCCGCGACCGCTTGTCGTTTGCCGAAATTGAAGCTAAAACACAACTTTTATTTGCTAAATGGGCGAAAGTCCAAAGCACCCAAAAAACTGAAGAAGATGTTTAGAAAATATAAAAAACGCTATGTACTACCCGTCCTTGCTGCCGGTATGTTGTTTGTAGGCAGCAGTTTTAAAGACGATTTTTTTGAAATTGCCAAACAAATTGAAATCTTTACCACATTGTTTAAAACAGTCAACCAAAATTATGTGGATGAAGTCAATCCTGCCGAGTTAATGGACAAAGCGATCAAAAGTATGTTGGCCGATTTGGACCCGTATACCAATTACTTCAACGAACAAGATGTGGTGAAATTCAAAATCAACAATACCGGAGAATATACGGGTATTGGAGCAATGATTTCGCGCAAAGAAGACAAGTTAATCATCAAGGAGCCCTACAAAGGATATCCTGCCGATAAAGCGGGACTCAAAGCAGGGGATGCTATTATACAAATTGGCGATGTGCTTTTGGCCGACTTTAAAGACGATGCTTCTCAGTTGTTGAAAGGCGCGAAAAACACCAAAGTAGCTGTCAAATATTTGCGCCAGGGAAAAACCATGGAAACCACGATTGTGTTGGATGAAGTCGAAATCAACGCCGTGCCCTACTTTGGGATGGTCGATACCAAAACGGGCTACATTGTGTTGTCGGCTTTTAACCGCAAAACCACAACAGAAACCAAAGAGGCCCTAGAGAAATTGAAATCCCAAGGCGCCGAGCGTATCATTCTAGACTTGCGTGGCAACCCTGGGGGCTTGTTAAATGAAGCGGTCAATATTTGCAGTTTGTTTGTCCCCAAAGGCGAAACCATTGTGACCACCAAATCGAAAAACGAGAAATACAACGCGACTTACAAAACCACGCGAGAACCCGTTGATCTCAACATTCCGTTGGCCATTATTGTCGATGGAAAAAGTGCCTCGGCTTCTGAAATTGTTTCGGGTGCGCTACAAGATTTAGACCGAGCAGTGGTTATTGGCAGTCGTAGTTTTGGAAAAGGATTGGTGCAACGTCCGTTGGATATGACCTATGGAACCCAAGTGAAAGTAACCATTTCGCGCTATTACACGCCTTCTGGACGCTGTATTCAAGCGTTGGATTACGGTCGTAAAGACAAAGACGGAAAAGCGCAAAAAGCGGAGAAATTCAATGCGTTTAAAACCAAAAAGGGACGCACCGTATATGATGGCGGGGGAATTCAACCCGATATTGAAATGGAGGAAACCAAAATGAGCACCATTGCCGAAGTTTTGCAAAAAAATGATGCTATTTTCAACTATGCCACGGCCTATTATTATCGTAATCCCAATGTGGGGAATGCGATTCCTACCCTCACAGATGCCGATTATGCCGACTTTAAAGCGTTTTTGAAAAAAGAGAAAATTAGCTTTGACACCGAAACCGAGTTGGCTTTAAAAGCTACTTTGGAGAAAGCTAAAAAAGAAAAAATCGACGAATCCATCAAAACACAATACGATGCCTTATTTGCTGCTTTGCAAAAAAGTGAAGAAGCCTTGCTTGATAAACACCAAAAAGAAATCAAACGGTTGATTTTAGACGAATTGATTCGCCGTTACCAATACAAAGAAGGGTTGTACCAATACTATGTGAAAAACAACAGTGAAATTGCACGCGCGACCCAATTGCTCGCAAACCCTTCGGAATACCAAAAAATTCTACAATGATGAATCGTTTTTTAGTCTTATTTCTCTTGTTTTCTTGGGGAAAAGGAATGGCTCAAGAAGAAATTGTGCATTCGGTTTATTTTGATTTTGACAAAGCCGACGTCAATGAAAAACAAGTAAAAGATATGGTCGCTTTTGTTAAAGGAACCGATTCGACACGCATTGAATCTATCCAAATCTTTGGATACACGGACGATGTGGGAAAAGAAGATTACAATTTTAAACTCTCCACCAAACGCGCGGGAACGATTCAAACCAAATTGATTGAAAACGGAATCACTAACAAGATCATTGTAACCATTGAAGGAAAAGGAAAAGTTTTGATCGATGATGATATTGTCGATAATTTACCCGAAAAACGTTCCAAAAACCGACGGGTCGACATCGTCATCAACCTGCGAGAGTTGCCCAAACTCGTGTTGCCAGGATATTACAATATGTTGCAAAAAAACCATGTGGTAGGTGATCACATCATTTTGGATAATATTTTGTTTGAAAAGGGAAGCAGCCGATTGACTTCGAAAGCCAAACAAGAATTGGATAAAGTGGCTTTGTTGACGTTACGGTATAGCAATTTACAGTTTGAAATTCAAGGCCACGTATGCTGTACACCGCCCAATCAAAAAGAAGCTATTGACAAAGATACCCGCAAACGAAAACTCTCGGAAAATCGGGCCATGGCAGTATACAAATACTTGGTTTTTCGGCGCGTGCCCAAAAATCGAATGACCTTTAAAGGCTATGGAAATACCAAACCGTTGGGGAAAGACCCGCAGTATGATCGTCGGGTGGAACTCGTGATTACCAAAATTTAGTTTTTGCGCATACGCACATGGGGAATATCATCTTCGAGGTACGGCTCGCTGATGCTTTCAAATCCGTGTGATTCATAAAATTTTTCGAGATAACACTGGGCCGAAATCGTAATGGGTTGTGGTCCCATCAAATCGTATAGCCCCGCCATAGCTGCTTTCATCAAAGCATGTCCGGCTTGAATACCCCGAAAATCAGGATGCACTACAACACGACCAATTGAGATTTCGGTAAAATAGTCGCCTGCTGCAAACAACCGTGCATAAGCGACCAACGTGTCTCCTTCGTAGCCTAAAACGTGCCAAGCCTTTTGATCTTTGCTGTCAATGTCCAAATAGACGCAATTTTGCTCGACGACAAAGACAACGGAGCGGAGTTTTAGGGATTCATATAGTTCGTCTAAAGAAAGTTCGTTAAATCGCTTTATTTTAAATACTAATGCCATACTACTTTTTTACAAAACGGGTGGAACGAATGATGGCTTCGAGTTCAAACATTAAGTCGCGTTTTTTCTTGGAGGGTGCATAACAAAACCCTTCGATAAACACCACACGGTTGTTGGCCGTATCGATAAGCGCATAATTCAAAAACGGACCGCCCATAAATTCACGCGATAATTCCCAACTTCCTCGGGTTTCAATCGCTTTTACTCCAGCTACTTCGGTTTCAAATTGATAGGGGGTAAACGCTTTTTCGGTCATCATATACGTTCGCGGCACGGCACCGTGGATATAGATGCGCCCAATAGAATCGCGAATTTTAATGATACGACGGGTACTGATTTTGGACGATTTGAATTTGGATAAAGGCAATTGGTAAACGATCAAACTTAAATTGCCGCTAGTAATCTCTTTTTTTAACCAAAAAAAACGTTTGCCACTCATCACCATTTTGTAGCGCGCGGGCACATCCATGGTAAGCCCAAAGCGTTCTTGCAACGGCGTTAAATTTTGAAGTGTATCGTTTTTTAAGGCTTGTTGGTAGACGCGAACTTCGGAGGCTTTAATGCGTTGAATGATTAAGGAATCATTTTTTTGAATGGAATCCAGGAGCTCTTGCACCGTTCGACCAGAAATATGGACCACCATTTGCGGGTTGACGTATTCATTTTCTTCAATTCGAAACTGACTTTTTGGCTCGCGTTTGATAATGATGATATTGCGGCTGTTGGAGGTAAATCCTTCCAATAGTTTGACAGGATACTGGTTCAAGGTGAGTACCGGCTCCTCTTGGGGCAATCCCAAAAATGGGGTCGCGAGTTTGTTGCGCAAGGTATCGCCCACTTCGCCATTCCAAAGTTGGTCGTCAATTAACACCGAAACTTGATTGGGCTTGGTGACCGTTGCAGCGACATTTTTGGATTGTTTTCCAGTACAGGACACGCCCAATAAGGAAATCAAAAAACCAAAAAAAAGGGCTTTATTCATAGTGTGAAATAAAGCCCCAAAGGTAGTAAGTTTTTAAATTATCCGTTGATTTTTAACTTCATTCCGGGGCGTAAATTTTCGCCTTTGATGTTATTCCAACGTTTGATATCGGCAATCGTTACACCAGGGAATTTTTGAGAAATACTGAATAGTGAATCCCCTTTGCGAACGTGGTACAATTTCTCTTTTGATTTTGATTTTGAAGTCGCCACACGTGTTGAGGTGTCTTCGCCATTGATTTCTGTTTTCTGCACCACCAATTTCATTCCCGCTTGAATTCCGTTATCGGTAATTCCGTTCCAGGCTTTCAGTTGATCCACGGTCGTATGGTATTTTTTGGCGATAGCGCCCAAATTATCACCACGTGCAACCACGTATTCTTCTGTACGGTATTCTTTTTTGGGTGTTTCTTCTGCAGGCACTTCAGCTACTTCTCCTGAAACAATCAATTGACTTCCCACTTTTACCGCGTTGTCTTTCAAATTATTCCAAGCCTTTAAGTTGTCGATAGAGACATTATTTTTCTTGGCAATGCTAAAAAGATTATCTCCTTTTGCTACTACATAATAGTTCACCAATTGGGTAGAATCCTTGATTCCTGTAGTGCGCATTTTCTCGATTTTGGCCGCTTTTTCTTGTGCTGCAATATCTTCTGTACGCTCTGTTACAGGCACTTTGACTTCTTTACGAACGGTAGTCACAACACGCTCGTTTTTAACAATTTTCAACTGATCGCCAATGCCAATGTTGGTCCCGCGTAGTTTATTCCACTTTTTAAGTTCGGCAACTGAAACATCGTATTTGGAAGCAATTTCTCCCAAAACATCACCACTTTTCACTTTGTGATACTTGACAACGTCTTTGTTGACGACCACTTTTTCGGTTTTGTAAGTCACAGTATACTTAGGCTCAGCGGTATTATTTTGAACGGCAACGGCTTTTTGGGTTGAATCTTTCACCGCCTCGTTTTTCACATTCTTCACGATAATTTCCTCTGGCATTTTGATTTTTAATCGACGTCCCAAAGGTGCACGATCACTTTTTAAATGGTTCCATCGTTTGATGTCGGTGACAGTCACGTCGTACTTGGCTGCAATTTCGGTAAGATTGTCCCCACGACGTACTTTATGGTAGCGTGTTCGGGCAATAAATTCGCGGTTCAAAGCGGCAATAGCACTGGTGTCTTTGGCACGCTGGGGTTGTACACGATCAAACGGTTTCTCGCGTCTGCTCTCTTCATATTTTACATAGGCATACACTTTTTCTTCATTGGAAGTAAAAAGCGCAATTTTATCTTTTGGCAAACGTAAGTAATGCGTTTCTCCCGTAATTGCGGGTACTTCTTTGCGTTTGTAAGAAGGATTGTAAAACGAAATTTCATTAACAGGAATATCCAACAAATCGGAAATTTGCTTAAACGTCATGTGGCGCTTAATCTGGATAGTGTCGGTAGCAAAGTGATTGGCAATGGCTTTATTGGGTGTGATGCCATGCTCTTTGTGGTATTCAAAAATATACATGGTCGCCAAAAATGCCGGAACATAGCCTTGCGTTTCTTTGGGTAAATGTTTGCGAATGTTCCAATAATTTTGCTGTCCTCCCGAGCGGCGGATGGCTTTGGCAACATTTCCAGGGCCCGAATTGTAGGACGCCAATACCAAATCCCAATCGCCAAAAATTTGATACATGTTTTTCATGTATTGCGAGGCGGCTTTACTGGCCTTCATTGAATCGCTACGTTCGTCTACATACGAGGTAATTGACAAACCGTATTGTTTTCCCGTTTGGTACATAAACTGCCACAATCCTGTAGCCCCAACACGAGAGACGGCCAAAGGATTTAACGCAGACTCAACAATGGCTAAGTACTTAATTTCAAGTGGAATATTGTTTTTGGCCAATTCTTCTTCAAAAATGGGGAAGTAAAATTGGGAAACGCCCATCAACCGTTCGAAGTGCTTTTTTCTATTTTTCAAAAAAGACTTGATGATGTTTTCAAGACCAGGATTATACTCAATGTTGAAGGGTGATTTTTCATCCAAAAGACGCAGACGCTCTTTGAGCAACTCCGTGGGTAATTCATAGTCCACCGGCTGGTCAATATCAACGTTTTTGATGTCTTCCAACATAGTGTTGTATAAATCCAATGACGTTAATTCTTTCATCCACATGCTATCGATGCAGGAAGCCATTTCGTCATGAACAAAGGTTGCTTTGATCGAATCGAGAAAGGAAACTTTAATTTCTTGTTTGACAACGCTATCTTGTTTGGCTTGAGGTGCCTGTGTTTCTTGCGCAAAAATGCTGGCAGAAGCACAAAAGAAAAGCGTTGCTATTCGGTTTTTTAAAGTCATGAAATCAATTTTAATAGTGTATTTATCAACCTCTTAAGGTTTTGCAAAACTAAACCCTATAACGTTAAAATTTACTTATTTATTGTTAAAATCAGGGAATTAGTCCGAAATCGCTTGAATTCCAGGAAGGGTTCTTCCCTCCAACATTTCCAACATAGCCCCGCCGCCAGTAGATACGTAACTCATTTTGGGCTCCAATCCAAACTGCTTCACAGCCGCTACTGAATCACCGCCTCCCACGAGTGAGAATGCGCCTTGAGCAGTCGATTCGGCAATAAATTCACCCAAAGTAATCGTTCCTTTGGCAAAACGTTCCATTTCAAAAACGCCCAAAGGTCCATTCCATAAAATCGTTTTGGATTGCATGATAATGGATTTAAAATTCTCCAACGATTGGGGTCCGGCGTCCAAACCTTGCCATCCATCAGGAATGTGACGAACATCGACAATTTGAGTGGCCGCATCATTGGCAAAAGCATTGGCTGCTACCACATCTACAGGAAGGTGAATGTGTACATTTTTGAGTTTCGCTTGATGTAAAATTTCGAGCGCTAAATCGAGTTTATCCATTTCACAAATAGAATCCCCAACATTTCCACCAAGTGCTTTGATGAAGGTAAAGGTCATCCCGCCACCAATGATCATGTGGTCGACTTTGTCTAAAATATTTTCAATAACGGTAATTTTTGAGGAAACTTTGGAACCTCCCAAAACAGCCGTTACGGGTTTGACCGATTGTTTTAACACGCGGTTTAAACTGTCAATTTCTTTAGCGAGCAAACTTCCGAAACATTTGGCTTCAGGAAAAAACTGTGCGATAATGGTTGTAGACGCGTGGGCACGGTGAGCTGTTCCGAAGGCATCATTGACATAGATGTCGCCAAGGGAAGCCAATTCTTGTGCAAAAGCCACATCGCCTGCTTCTTCTTCAAGGTAAAAACGTAAATTTTCTAGGAGTAAAACTTGACCCGGTTGAAGTTGAGCGGCCGCCTCTTGTGCAACAAGTCCACGACAATCGGAAGCAAATTGAACAGGCACACCTAATACGTTTGCCGTTGTGGCTACAATGTGTTCGAGAGAATATTTTGCCTCTTTCCCTTTGGGTCGTCCCAAATGCGACATTAAAATAACACTGCCGCCATCGGCTAAAATTTTGGCAATGGTGGGCTGTGCCGCCTCGATACGATTGGTGTCGGTAACGTTGAACTGTTCGTCTAGAGGAACGTTAAAATCTACCCGAATTAAGGCTTTTTTTCCCTGAAAATTGAAGTCGTTAATTGTTTTCATTCGCTTATGCTACACTTAGAAATTTTGTGGCAAATATAACGAAATAAACGCGTTGGGGAAAGGACAAAAAGCATTGGTCGGTTTTTTAACGCTTTTCATCGGACAAAAAGAGTGGATAGGATGGACTTAAAAACGGACTTTTTCCCGCACTTTTTTGAACATTTCGGGGAACATATTGCGGCGATTTTTAATCGAAAGTACGGTGCCGAAAAGAATGAAGTTAATGATCATTGTCGGTAATGGTTTCGTTACTATTATTGACAGAAAGCACCCAGAGCTTGTCGTGGTATTGTCCATTCATTTGCGATTGCACCCAAACTTGAGCTTCTTCTTGGGTCGCTACTTTTTTGAGGTAAACGTATTGAAACTTGTTTTGAGCGTTGACCATTTTTTGCGGTTTAAATCCTTTCTTCTTCAGGACGTTCATGAAATTGTCTGTGTTCTCTGAAAGGGCAAATACATTGGCGATAATATAATAGCCTTGGTCTTCATTGGGAATCGTAGCCCACTGAATCTTTACCTTATCCTCTTCTTGCTGCGTTACTCTTGAGGTTTCCAAGCGTTTGATGTTCCAAGCGGCATCGGCATAAAGTTGGGTAATATTTTTATTCACTGCCACAATTTGGATACACTCTTTAAACGTTCCATCCATTTTGTTAAGCAACTTAATCACGGCTTGTTCTTGACTTGAGGTTTTTAAAATAGCGATATACCGGTATTGGTTGAGCGGATTAGTAAACTCGACCGGTTCAAATCCTTTGGATTTTAAAAAACGATAGTACTCGTTGGCAGCGCCTTCCGTTTTGAAAATTCCAGTAACCAAATAGTACGCTGCTTCGGCTCCCGTGATTTTCAGCATTTGAATATCCGTTGACTTCTGATTTTCTACCGCTTGATCACGGCAAAAACGATTGAACGAAGAGGTGGTTTTGGCGTTGTTTTCGGACAGCAAATCAATATTGGCGGGGATAAATTTTAAGGTTCTTTGGGTTCCCGTGAGTTTGTATTCGTTTTTATTTGGAATTTGGGTAAGTCCCTTTTTCTCCAGTAGTTTGGGTTGATTGTCTGAATCGACGACCATGCCTGTAACATAGACAAAACTTTGATCGCCCGTCGACATTAAACGCAGGGTGGCCTCACGCGCATCGTTGGACACCAATTGATTGTTGGAATTAAAAATTGAAAACAAGCACGTGTCGTATCCCAATGTATTTTTACTATCAGGAAATCGGTTCATCATGTATTGCCCGTCTTGAGTGATACTACTATTGAAAAAATTGTTGGGTTTCCGACGGGAATCGGTTATTGGGAAAAAACTTCCTGTTTTAGCATTACCGAGCAGCACTTGGTCGCCAATTAAATTGTTATCACCTTCCAAATTGGCAAAAGCTAATTTCACCCGAACCTCCCCGGTAGTCGGGGTGTGAAATCCCATGTAGGTAAAATCAACCGGTTGTTGACTCAACGAAAGAAATCCATCATTGAGGGAAATGAATTTTTCAGACATGGAAGCATCTTCATAGACGACAAACAGTGACCAACCAGCCGCTGAACCTCCCGAAAGTGTACCTAAAGTAGCCCTCACATTGGCTACGGTGTACACCCCAAACGGATTGGCTAGCGATTGAACCAAACTTGTAACATCAGCAAAAACGGCATAGGGCGCCATGTCTTGGGTTGCTTTGGCGTTGATGCCGTCAAACAACAATTGCCCTTGAATGGAAGTATATTGCGATGATCCCGGAAGTTTCAACAACACAGCTGTAAAAGCCTTGCGCTGCGGATTCAAAGGGATATACTTTTCGGATCCTTTTTGCGCCCCTTCTTCATATTTGTAGGTAGCGGCCCAATACAAGCCTGCAAAAACAATTTTCTTACTTGACGGATTTTCTATATACAATTCGGCACTACTGGACGAAAACGTTGCTTCGTCTTTGTCGATGTCAATGTAATCCATGTAAAACTCATCGTTCAACAACGCTTGATTGGTGTGGTTGTAGTACGCATCGTTGGCATGGTTATTAAAATCACTGCGGTTTACGGTGTTATTGGCAATGACTACCAAATCACCTTTCAAATGTTTTTCAAAGCGCGATTTAAACGGCACCATCAATTGTGCAAAGCCTATACTCCCGGAGCTCAAAATGCCCAGTAGGAATATTTTTTTTAAGGATGTTGACAATTGATTCATGACTACTTACTTTTGCATTGCTTTTTAAAACGTGAAAAACAACAAGACAAAATTATATACAAAAATCGATAAAGTGTACTTTTTTATCGTTAAAATTAACTTTTTGTTTTGTTTTTTAAGTTATTTCTTACGTTTTTAATGATTGTTTCTTACCATTTTCCGTATTTTTTAGACAACAAAAGGAGTAGAAAACGAGATTTGAGTTATATTTGCTTATGTTGTTTTCAGAAATTTTAGGGCACGAACACCTTAAAAATCATTTACTTAAAAGTGCCGACTCGGGTCGTATTCCCCATGCGCAACTTTTCATTGGACCCGAAGGTTGTGGCATATTACCTATGGCGATTGCGTATGCACGACACCTTATTTGTCATCCACAATCCACTTCAAATGAATCCAATCGCGCGGCTTGTCAACTAAAATTTGATCAATTAGGGCATCCTGATTTGCATTTTATCTATCCCACTGTAACCACCGATGATGTTAAATCAAAACCCAAAAGTTTAGATTTTTTACGTGAATGGCGGCAGTTTCTCACAGAAAACCCTTACGGAACTTTATTTGATTGGTATGCGGTTTTGGATGTAAAAAACAAGCAAGGAGTTATTCGTGTGGAAGACGCGCATGAAATTGTGCGTTTGTTGTCGTTAAAAGCACATGAAGGAGGATACAAAGTAATGCTGATATGGTGTGCCGATAAAATGAATATTGAAGCGTCCAACAAGCTTTTAAAATTATTGGAAGAACCTACCGATAAAACTGTTTTTCTTTTGATTGCCGAACATGAGGAAGATGTATTACAAACCATTCGTTCGCGCTGTCAAGTTTTACATTTTAATGCCCTTCCCGATGCTGTGATCCAAGAAGCATTGATTTCTAAAGAATCCTGCGACGAATCAACCGCCAAAAAAATTGCCCATCAATCACAGGGAAACTATGCAAAGGCATTGAAATTAATACGAAAAGAAGACGAAGAGCTGCCTTTTGAACAATGGTTTGTACAATGGGTTAGAGCTGCTTTTCGAGCCAAAGGAAATGCTACGGCCATTCATGATTTGATTGCTTGGAGTGAGGAAATTGCGGGTTTAGGACGCGAAACCCAAAAACGGTTTTTACTTTTTTGCCTGGAAATGTTTCGTCAAGCCTTGGTGCTCAATTACCAAGCCAAGGAGTTGGTATATATGGAACCCGACGTTCAAGGATTTGCTTTAGAAAAATTTGCACCGTTTGTTACGGGCAATAATATTGTTGAAATAGTACAAGAACTCGAACAAGCGACGTATTTGATCGAACGGAATGGAAATGCCAAAATCGTGCTTACCGATTTATCGATAAAACTAACGCGTCTTATTCACAAACATTCGTAACTATGACCAATACTGCTTCATTTTTTGTTTTGTTGTTTTTGGCGATTACCTTTTTAATGTCGTCTCATGAAAAAGTTTTTCATTGGAAAACCACCCTTCAAGGGATGCAAAGTTACTTTGCCAACAGTCCTGTAAAAAATCAAGTCGCCTTGTTAACGGGGATTTTACTTCTTACGGAATTAATTGCGGGCATACTCGCTGCAATTGGTTGTTTGCAATTGTATATTAATGGCGAACGCACTTTTGGTTTTTGGGGCGCTGTATTTAGTTGCATTGCCTTATTAGAAATGCTTGTCGGTCAGCGTTTGGCGAAAGATTATGACGGAGCTAGAAACATTACGCTATATTTTATTCCCGCGGTTATAGGCGTGTACTGGCTTAGCTAATCCAAGCCGCTTTGGCCCACTTCAATTCTTCCCAGCCGATTGTTTCGCCCGCTATTTCTTTTAATTCAGATAACGTACTATTGGGATGTTGTCGAAATAAATCAATAATTCCTAGATAACGCTCTTTGGGTAAAACGTCCTCTACTTGAATTTCATTTTGCTCAATCAACTTCGCGATATGGCCTTGAATGGTATTGAGGGTAAGTTTTCGTTCGGCCGCTATTTGTTCCAATGACAGCGATTGTTTCCAAAGCTCAAAAGTGATCAGATAGGTTGATTTTTTTGCAACTTTAGATGATTTTTTTCGGGTGTAAATCGGTTCATCCTCTTCGAATTCGGCCGGTTGAATACCTATCGATTTGATATCCTCCAAGACACGTTTGCGCAAGGTACTTTTAAATTCTTTTTGCCGTTCGGTCACCAAGTTTTCCTTAGTTATGGGTTGGTTTTGAAGGGTTAAAGTAACGAACTGTTGCACTTTGAATGCTTTTAGTATGGTTTGAAGGGTAATCGATTCTAAATGGAGTAATTCTTCGTAAAATTCTTTCACTTTTTTGAGGGTCTTTACTTCTTCCATTTTCATAAGAAGCCCATAAACTAGGGATTCCCAGGTAGGATAAAAATAGTCAACCGCAGCATCGAGGCGCTCTTTGAGAAACGGATAATCTAATTGGCCATCGAAAATTCGCTGTAATTGGAGCTGAAACTTTTGAGCTTGCACGCTTATAGCCGACAAGGAACTTTCAAATTCGTGAGCCCACGATTTAAAAGCCGCCTTTGGGGATTTATCGGTCAACTCCAAATACGACAATTGGTGGGCTTTCACGGTACGGTGCCATTCGTCCCAATCAAAAGCGTGCAGCACATAATTTTTGAGATAGGTTTGCTTTTCTTGAGTAAATACCAATTGAAGTTGATCGGGCTCCGACTTTTGACTGGCGTAATCAATAACGTCGGGGTCATTTTGAATGCCTTGCAACTGGATGGGTGCTTTTAAAACCAAACCTTTTAAACTGCGTAATCGCGAAAAGGCTACGTAAGCTTGCCCGGGTAAAAATACATCGGAAACATCCAATACCGCTTTGTCAAAAGTTAATCCTTGGCTTTTGTGTACGGTTATGGCCCAAGCTAATTTTAGGGGATAATGGGTAAATGTTCCCAGTACTTCTTCTTCAATATCTTTGGTGCTTTCATTGAGCGTATAACGGATGTTTTGCCATTCGTATTTTTCAACTTCAATGGTTCTTTTTTCCTCAGGAAATTCAACGATAATTTCGTGCGTAGACAGGGCCTTAACCACACCCATTTTACCATTGAAAAACCGCTTTTCGAGCGACAAATCATTTTTTACAAACATCACTTGTGCGCCAACTTTTAGCGTCAAATTGGGGTCTAAAGGATAGGCTTTTTCAGGAAAATCTCCAATAATTTCAGCGGGATATACCTGCGGTTCGGTGGTTATTTTTGCCAAGGCTTGCGCATTCATACGATCAGCTTTGGCATTGTGTGTGGTTAAGGTAATGTAGCCTAAGTGGTTTTCAGGTTCAAAATTAGGTTGAATGTATGGGGCCAAAACCGAGAGATCGTTTTGGGTTATTGTGTTGTTCCTCAGTTGGTTAAGTAGGTTAATGAAAGTTGCATCCGATTGTCTGAAAATTTTAGGTAGCTCTATATAGAGCGGTGGAAAATGCTTTAAAACTTGGGCATGAAAAAAGTATTTTCCGAAGTAATACTTTTTCAAATACGTCCATTCATCCTCTTTGACAATGGGGGGCAGCTGCATTAAATCGCCAATAAAGAGTACTTGTACACCACCAAATGGGTTTTTATTTCGCCGAACCGATTGCAATACAAAATCAATAGCGTCTAAAATATCAGGGCGAAGCATACTAACTTCATCGATAATCAACAATTCGAGATTACGAAGGAGTGCTAATCGTGTGCCATTCCATTTAAAATGACGTTTTAAGCTTGATCGGGATTCTAATTTTAAAAAAGGCTGGGTTGATGGAGTGGAAAAGTCGGGAATAAAAGCCGAGAAAGGCAATTGAAAAAATGAATGAATAGTAACGCCTCCAGCGTTTAGCGCAGCAATTCCAGTTGGGGCAACAACGACAGTGTTTTTATAGGTTTTGGAAATGATTTCACGCAATAAAGTGGTCTTTCCGGTCCCTGCTTTGCCTGTTAAAAATACAGATCGATTGGTTTGGTTGATGAATTGGAGCACGTAGTGTGCTTCGGTAGATAATGATTCCATGGCTTATAAACTAAAAGACAAAGATAGAAATCTTCTGAGTACAAACAAAAAAAGCCCTGAAAAATAGGGCTTTATCTTTAAAGTATGCGTGCATTACTTTTTATCTGTTTTTTCGGTCGTCGTAGCTTTTTTATCTGTTTTCGCTCCCGACTTGTATTTATCATTAACAAGTTTTACGACTTCTTTGGTTATGTCATAGGCGTCTTTAGCGTATAGTACAGTAGCCGACTCGCCCGTTCCATAAATATAATCGTATCCTTTTTCTTTTCCGTAGTCTTTGATGGTTTTACGATAGTTATTGACCAAAGAATCCATTTCAATTCCCATTTCCCCTTGCAATTGACGCGTCAACATTTGCTCGGCATATTGGATTTCTTGCCCGCGTTGTTGAAGTTCGCCATATTTCTGTTGGGCCCAAGCTTGACCATTTTTTTGAGCATTCATAGAAAAGCTTTTTTGTTCGGCTTCAAGACGATCAACTTCGACTTTAATACGCGAACCTTTTTCTTTTGCTATTCCTTCATATTTAGCTTTGATATCATTGGCTTCTGTTGATTCGTCTAATAATTTACTGGTATCAATGTACGCCGTTTTAAATTCTTTCGCTTCGGTTGCTTTTTCACAAGAAATCATGGCTAACACCAAAACAACTCCTACTAACAATTTTTTCATAATCTTGGTTTTTTTCATTTGGCCTCAAAAGTAAATATTTCGTTCGATATATTGTACATTATTGCCTTGAGATTAAAATATAAGTAAAACTTATAGCTAACAGCGCGTTTATAAAGTTATTTGATAAAAAATGGCTTTGTTTTAGCTGTTTTAAGCACATTTTATAAACTACCCACCTTCTGCTATAGCAACAACAATAAAAACTAAAGAGACGCTTTTATTTGGTGTTTTTACTGTTTTTTAGGACATAAATGTGGGAAGAATATTGTTTAGAACCTTTCGCCTTCCAATTTGAAAGCCAACCGATCCATAAAGCCTTCACATAATTCATTTTTCCGGTTTTATACTTTTCAGAAAGTAAACTCACATAATAGGAATCAAATTTCATAGGAAGTACCTTAACAAGTTCCATCGCTTGCTTTGCAAATAACTTTTGGATAGCCGTTTTTGAAAAATGCCATAAATGGATCGGCACATCATAGGCGGCCCAAAACGATTGGTAATGTTGAGCGTCATAGGATTTAAAATTGGGCACTGCAACAATCACCGTACCTTCGGGTTTGAGCAAACGCTTCAACGATTGGAGTTGTGCTTCCAAATCGGGAACATGTTCCAACACATGCCACATGGTAATTACATCAAAGGAATGATCGGGCAAATCGTTTTGTGATGCCGACATGGTGATTCCTTTGGCTTTAGCAATCGATTGTGCTTTTGCACTGGGTTCGATTCCGGTGACCTGCCAACCGTCATTTTTACATGTCAATAAAAAATCTCCTGTGCCCGCACCAATATCCAAAACAGCTCCCTTCGAATGCAACGAATTAATCAATTGCAACTTATTCGCCAAAGCAATGCCCTTGACAAATTGATAGGCTTTTTCAAAAAGCGTTCGTTTTCCGTCGGTGTGAGAAATATAATCAGCACTTTCATAATAAGCAGGCAATTGTTCTGGTGTGGGTTGGGGGTAGGTTACTAAGAGCTCCCATTGATTATCCATCCATAATTCAAATTCCTCTCCAGAAACAGAATGATCTTTAACTTTAAATATAAATTTATCTTTTGAAAAATTCATGTAAAACGAGTATTGATAGGGGCTGAGGACTTTTGTTTCACGTGAAACATTAGCGCCCCATATAAATTAATAAGATTGAAATATCGGCGGGTGATACCCCACTAATTCGCGAAGCTTGAGAAATTGTCACGGGACGAATGGCCGTTAATTTCTGTTTGGCTTCTATGGACAAGGAATGAACCTTATAAAAATCAAAATCGTCTGGGATTTTCATTTCTTCCAAACGGGTAAGTTTTTCGGCATTGTTTCGTTCTTTTTCAATATAGCCCGAATATTTCAATTGAATTTCGGCTTGTTCTACAATTTCAGGGTCCAACTGGTGGGTTTCAATATAGGTTTTCACTTTCTCAAAACGCACAATATCACTCAAATCGATTTGTGGTCGTGAGAAAACTTTAAACATTCGATCGGTTTGGGTCATCGGCGAGCTTCCTTTTTCAATCAAAATCGGATTGGCTTCCTCGGGGGTCACACTCGTTTCTTTGAAGTAATCTAACAACGCGTCACTTTTCGAATACTTTTCTTGCATTCGCACAAAACGGCTTTCATCAGCCAAACCGATGGCGTAGGCTTTGGGTGTAAGACGAAAATCGGCATTGTCTTGACGCAGCAACGTACGATACTCCGCTCTGGAGGTAAACATTCGATAAGGCTCTTCCGTACCTTTGGTAATCAAATCATCAATTAGCACACCAATATACGCTTCATCGCGTTTCAAAATCATGGGGTCTTGATCATGAATTTTCAAATGCGCATTTATTCCCGCCATAATACCTTGGGAAGCCGCTTCTTCATACCCAGTTGTACCGTTGATTTGACCGGCAAAATATAAATTCTCGACCAACTTTGTTTCAAGGGTATGTTTTAATTGAGTGGGTGGAAAATAATCGTATTCAATTGCATACCCCGGACGGAAGAATTTTACATTTTCAAATCCTTCGACGGTTCGCAAGGCTTTAAATTGAACATCTTCGGGCAGCGATGTAGAGAAACCATTTACATACACTTCAACGGTATTCCATCCCTCGGGTTCCACAAACAATTGGTGCCGATCTTTATCGGCAAAACGGTTAATTTTATCTTCAATAGAGGGACAATAACGGGGTCCAATACTTTGAATACGCCCGTTGAACATGGGAGAACGATCAAATCCTTCACGCAAAATACTATGTACTTCAGGTGACGTGTAGGTCACATGACAGAGTTTTTGATGTGTTAAAGGACGCGTTACGGCAGCATACGAAAATTTGTCAGGATGATCGTCGCCGGGTTCTTCACGCATTTTAGAATAATCCAACGAACGACCGTCAACTCGTGGAGGTGTACCTGTTTTCATACGACCCGCTTCAAATCCTAGCTGAACTAACTCTTCTGTAATACCTGTAGCGGCACTCTCCCCTGCTCTACCTCCACCGTATTGTTTTTCTCCAATATGAATTAATCCATTCAAAAAAGTTCCGTTGGTTAACACAACTGCTTTTGCATGGATTTCAATACCCAAAGCGGTTCGTACCCCTACAACTTTCCCATTCTTTACGATAAGTCCGCGAATCATTTCTTGGTAAAAGTCCAAATTGGGAGTGTTCTCCAACATTAAGCGCCACTCTTCCGAGAAACGCATTCGATCGGATTGCACACGGGGCGACCACATCGCTGGACCTTTTGACTTATTCAACATTTTGAATTGAATAGCTGTTTTATCAGAAACTATTCCTGAATACCCGCCTAGCGCGTCAATCTCACGCACAATCTGTCCTTTGGCAATACCTCCCATTGCGGGATTGCAAGACATTTGTGCAATGTTTTGAAGGCTCATGGTCACAAGCAGTGTTTTTGACCCTAAGTTGGCGGCGGCAGCGGCGGCTTCACAACCGGCGTGCCCTGCACCCACTACGATTACATCATACGTTGAAAACATAAATCACGATGTTCCACGTGGAACGTTAATTGTTGTTTTATTATTTATGTATTTCATTGTTCCACGTGGAACATAGAAATTTTTTCATCCTCTTTCTGTCGCATTAACTGCGTATCTGTAACGGATTTATCTTTATATCCGCAATAATGAAGAATGCCATGCGCCATAACTCGAAGCAATTCATGTTGAAAAGAGACCTCGAAGGTTTGTGCATTTTCAGCCACTCGTTCTATAGAAATGAATATGTCTCCATGTAGTTCGTTTGCTACAGAATAATCAAAGCTAATGATGTCCGTATAATAATCGTGATCAAGGTATTTTTGGTTGATCTCCAATAAATACGCGTCATCACAAAATATATAATTTATTTCCCCTTCTGATTTCTGTTCAGAACGAATAATTTGTTGAATCCAAGCCTCAAATTGTGACTCGTTCTCGAGGGTAAAGTCGGATTCATAATTAAAACTAATCATTGCTCTTTAAATATTCTTGCACCTTACGGTTATAATTAGCGCGCAAAGGTAAGGTTTGACGATTTAAAATTTCAATACTATTCAAATATTCTTGTAAGCGCTTGGGTAGCGGCGTTGAAGGATTAGTAAACTCTTTTGTATTGGTTTCCGATTGCCGTTTCTTTTCTTCGCCTTGTTGTTGAATAGCTTTTTGTAATTTAAGCATCTCGTACTTGACATTCAAGATGCGTTGCAAGACCTCGTTATCAAAGCCTTTATTGAGCAACTGTTTTTCTATTGCTTTCATTTGGTTGAGGGTGTTTTGACCTTGTGAGCCCAACCCTTGTTTATTTAATTCTTTTTCCAAAGCGTCGCGTAATTGCTGTTGCTCTTTGTATATTTCCATAATGGCACGCGCATTTCCTTCGCCATCTTCGCCTTCCTCTCCTTCCCCTTGACCGTTCTGACCCGACCCATTTGGTTTGCCAGAAGAACCTTGTTTGCCTTGTCCCGGTTTATTGCCTTGTTGACCCGACTTGGGCTGTCCGTCTTTACCCCCTTCTTTCTCGCCTTGACCGCCTTCTTTTCCTTCGCCTGGTTTTTGCCCTTTCTTCATGCCCTGCTTCATTTTTTCACCTAAACCTTCTTGCTTTTGAATAATATCGGGCAGTTGCATTCCAGAGCCTTGCCCGGGTTTAGGTTTTCCTTTCCCAGCACCCGACATTGACATTGACATTTGCATACCGTTGAGTATACTGGCCAACATATCGGCTAATTTGTTGGAGGAAGAAACAGCAAATTGTTGGTGCGATGCCCCTTTCATCACATTGGCATCGGCGAGTGTTGCCAGTGCTTTTTCAATGTTGTATTGAACATTACCTACCTCTTTGGTGATGTCTTCTGCGATTTTCGGATTGCGCAAAGACAAGGCAAATAAACTATCATCCACGTGCTTGAATTGAAGTTTCAAATCTTGTTGCTGTTTGAGGTATTTATTGTACGATGGAGAGCCACGTTTCATTCCTTTGAATTGCTTCATTACATCTTCTTGCGAGAAAGAATAGGCTACCAGGTTGTCGATGATTTGACGGAGCATCGCAACATCCTCATCCATTTGCTCCATTTCACCCGATTCCATAGAAGCCCCCATATCCATGCTCATTTGCTTCATTTTTTGGGCCGCACTTTTTTGTTTGGGTTTAGCGCCCGCTTTGGATTTTTTTTCTAATTGTTCTTTGGCCTGTTGCAAATCTTTTTCAATATTTTTCTCACCGGCATCGGTGTTGGGCAATTCTAAAGGAGATTTGAGCTCTTTGTTCTCTTTTTGTAATTCATCTAATTCTTTTTGAAGTTCGTCAAATTCTTTGTTAATCTCCTCTTGTTTATCTGTAGTGTTTTCCTTCTCGTTTTCGGCTAACTTTTCTTGTTTCTCACTCAATTTATCGAGTTTATCCGCAATCTGTTCCGCCTTTTTTTCCACATAATACTTCTTGGTTAATTCAACCAATTGTTGCAAATTTTTGGATTGATTTTTGGACTGTTGTTTTAATTGGTCCATCTTTTCAAACAACTCCTCTTTTTGAATCTTTTCATTCAGGCGTTCCAATTCTTCCAATAATTTTTTATTCTTATCAAATTCCTTGTCGGCCTTTTCCAAGCGGTCTTTCAAGAGTTCTTTGGTTTCGTCTTTCTTATCGGTTTTGACTTTTTCTAAATTCTCTTTCATTTTTTCTGCAAAGGACTTCATCAACTCATCTTGCTTCTTCTGACGTTGAAGAAAATCATTTACTTTTTGCTGTTCTTTAAATTCTAAGCTTTCTTTTTCTTTACCCAGTTTTTGCAACTTATCCATTTCGTTAAATTGCTTTTCTTGAGTTTTCAAAGACTTTTCTAACGAATTGATGGTACTGTTTTGTTCTTGCAACAACTGATCCACCTTCTCTGTTTCAGTGCTTTCGCGATGACTGAAAACAGAAGATTTGGCCGATTTAAAATTATGTAACGCGTCGTTGTCAAATACTTCAAAATAATACTCGTAGGGTACTCCTGTTTCAATATTTAAATTGCCGGGAAACGCGAAAATGAAACGGTCGTAAACATCCTTTTTTACAGGAAGTATTGCCTTTTTGGCCGCATCAGGTTTGTTTTTGGGATAATACACCACCTGCAACTTAGTAAGTCCGTAATCATCACTAACTTGTCCCAACAAGAAATTTTTTTCAACTTTTAAACTATCAGGAGCGTTACCCACTGAAATCGTTGGATATTGATCGGATACCACTGCAATACGATACGTTAGCTTTTCGTAATTGGGAATTTTTTCGTTTGAAGTAAGTATCTGATAATCGGTATTTTGTGTTATTGATTTGGCCCAACTAAAGGAATTATTGTCCCGGGTAAAATTGGCTTTTTGTGACCCATTGGTCCAAACCACTTGTTGCGTAGCCACGGTTTGCATTTGCCAAACGACAGTGGTTCCTTCGGGAACGATGGCGTTTCCTGTGCCTTTTATTATCGTTGATGGTTTTTTCAAATACGAAGGAAACTTCAAGACCATTTGGAAATTGGCAATCGTCGGAACGGTGACAACATCGAGGGTATACGTTTTAGAACGCACCGCATTGGCTTCTAGGTGAAATTCGATATTTTCTTTGGGTTTCGGAATAACAAATTGAAATTTCCCAGGAGCTGTGGCTTCCATGAAATAACTTTCATCGTCCCAAAAAATCATAACATTTTCAGGAACAACCTTTCCTTTGGTTTCAACCTGAAGGATAAAATCTTTGTTTTGTTCCGTTTGCAAGGAATTGTTGGTCACAAAAAAAGCAAAAGGAGCTGGTGGTGCGAATTGTTCTTGATAATTCACTACTCGGTTTAGGCTCTGTGTCAAAACCTCGCTTCTACCGCTTACCATGAAGAACAATACCAATAAAACAGGAATAAGCGCCAACGGAATGTACTTTTTATTGGCCGAAAAATCAATGGCTTTGGAAAAAGGAATCGGCTGAAGATTGGCTGCTTTTTGTTCGATAGAAGCCAATAGTAACTCCGAGGTTTTGGAATCGTTGGCCAATTGTAAAAAATTAGTCAACTTATCGCCCACTTCATGAAAATGGTTTCCGATAATTTGGGAGGCTTGCGCATAATCAATTCCTTTCTGTAGTTTAAACAATTTAAACAACGGAAAAAGAATGTAGCGCGAAAGAAGAAAAATTTCAACCCCAACAAACACCCAAAATAAAACAGTTCGAGCACCGGGTTGCAACCATAAAAAGTACTCCACAAAAAGCGTGAATAAAAAATAAAGCAATCCAAGACCCGTAAATAGTAACATACCACGTACTAAAGCATTGGTGTAATACTTGCGAATAAAATCTTCCAGCTTCTGATAAATGAGTGCCGATGCGTCGGTCATAGTGAATCTAGGGTTAATAACCGCTAAAAATACAAAAAATGGGCTACATCAAAAGTTAAATAATTGCCAAGTCAAGAATTGAAAAACTGCATTATCTTTGCCAAAAATTTTAACCATGGCTCGACCAGTACGTGTGCGCTTTGCCCCTAGTCCCACCGGACCGCTTCATATTGGCGGTGTTCGAACGGCTTTATTCAACTATTTATTTGCCAAAAAATACCAAGGTACATTCTACCTTCGTATTGAAGATACCGACCAAAATCGTTTTGTGCCTGGTGCGGAAGCCTATATTTTTGAGGCGTTAGAATGGTTGGGGATTGCCCCTGACGAAACCGTAGGAAAAAATGAAAAATTTGGACCCTACCGCCAAAGTGAACGCAAAGCATTGTACAAACAATATGCCGACCAATTGATTCAATCGGGATGGGCTTACTATGCCTTTGACACTGCCGAATCCTTGGACCAACATCGTAAAAACCACGAAGCACAAGGGAAAACATTTATCTACAATTGGCATAATCGTGAAAAATTAGATACCTCGCTTGTCCTGACTCCAGAGGCTACTGAAAAACGAATTGCCGCGGGAGAAGCCTATGTGATTCGTTTTAAAACGCCTGTGGATCAAATTTTGGAATTGCATGACATTATTCGTGGGGATTTAAAGTTTGATACCAACCTCCTTGATGATAAAGTATTGTTTAAAAGTGATGGGATGCCTACCTATCATTTGGCCAATATCGTGGATGACCATTTGATGGAAACGTCGCATGTCATTCGCGGAGAGGAATGGCTGCCATCGCTTCCATTGCATCATTTATTGTACAAAGCTTTTGGCTGGGAAGCGCCAGAATTTGCTCATTTGCCCTTAATCTTAAAACCTATTGGAAATGGTAAGTTATCAAAACGCGATGGGGATAAAATGGGCTTTCCTGTTTTTCCATTGGATTGGACTGATCCATCAACAGGGGAAGTTTCTTCTGGCTACCGTGAAAAAGGCTTCTTTCCTGAAGCGGTTGTCAACTTTTTAGCTTTATTGGGTTGGAATGACGGCACAGAACAAGAATTGTTTTCTTTGGACGAATTATGCCAAAAATTTGATTTAAACCGCGTACATAAATCGGGAGCAAAATTTGATCCTGAAAAAAACAAGTGGTTTAACCATCAGTATTTGCAGCACCAATCCAATTCGGATTTAGCAGATTTGTTTGCTAAAGAGTTGGCCCACAGAAATGTTTCGTATACATTCGATTTAGAACGAATCGTCGCGCTAATCAAAGAACGCGCTCACTTTGTGTCTGAGTTTTGGGAATTGGCTGATTACTTCTTTGAGGCCCCCAAGACGTATGATGAAAAAGCATCCAAAAATTGGAAAGAAGATACACCTTCACTTTTAACTCAAGCGTTTGAAGTGATGTCACAAGTACAACCTTTTGAATCGGTTGCCATTGAAAACGAATTAAAAGCATGGATGACCGCCAATGAAATAGGTATGGGTAAAATTATGCAACCCTTGCGGTTATCTCTGGTGGGCGCCTTGAAAGGTCCTCATTTATTTGATATTATCGAACTTTTGGGCAAAGAAGAAGTTGAAAAACGAATCCAAAAAGCGATAGCAAGTTTATAAAAAAAGCCCCGACATTTTATCGGGGCTTTCTTTTATAAATTAAATACAATTTGACCGTTGAGGGTGCCTAAATTTCCTTTGAAATTTTCATTGGAATTTAAAGCGGTTAGATCGGTATTTTTATTGAGTTTGTTGAAAAGATTGGTAAATCCATACTGGTAAAATACTTGAGCACGCACCGTTTTACTCCCCGCCGAAAAACCCAAATAAAAAGCGCCACCTATATTGGATACATCCAGAATATCTTCGGCACGAATCGCTTGTTTAGAGGCTTCGTCGTATTTGATCACATTTGTTTTGGAGGAAGCGTTCACGGCCAATTTTCCATTGACTTGAAGAACGGGACCAAAATCGAGCGAAACATGATCTTGGACAATATTATAACTAAACAACAATCGAATTTGCACACCTTGTAAACTAAATTCTGTTTCACGTGTATAGAGACTACTTTTCCCTAAAGAAAATTGGCTGTTAAAAAACTGCATGCCATAAATCATACTCCAATCGTTGTAGTAATTACCACGAACAGATAGTCCACCGGCAAAACCTATACCTGGTTTGGCATCAAAACTTGAGGTAAAAAGCGAACAATGGGAAACACCTGCAGCAATACCAATGCGATTTCCATCGCGATACCCATACTGAGCAAAAGTGAAACAACTAAACAAAACGGCGCCTAACACTACTAATTTTTTCATGAAAAAGGGAATTATGTAACAAACATACACTATTCCCGTATAACAACTGTCTAATCCAAAAAATTTATTCATGGACCCTATTTTAATTATTGTCTTGGTCTTCGGACTATTTTTATTCTTGGCTTGTTTTTTTACGGTAAAACAACAAACCTCTGTCGTAATCGAACGTTTTGGGAAATTCCAAAGTATTCGTAATTCAGGACTTCAATTGAAGATTCCGGTGATTGATCGTATTGCAGGTCGAGTAAATCTGCGTATTCAACAATTGGATGTTATTATTGAAACACAAACCAAAGACAATGTGTTTGTGAAAATGAAAGTTTCTGTTCAATTTAAAGTGATTCAGGAAAATGTGTACGAAGCTTTTTACAAACTCGAATATCCGCACGACCAAATTACGGCCTATGTTTTTGACGTGGTTCGTGCCGAAGTACCGAAGCTTATTTTGGACGATGTATTTGTGCGAAAAGACGATATTGCTATTGCGGTAAAACGCGAACTAAACGAAGCGATGATGGCCTACGGATACGACATTATCAATACGTTGGTTACCGATATTGATCCTGATATCCAAGTGAAAAATGCGATGAACCGAATCAATGCCGCTGAACGCGAAAAAGTAGCTGCCGAATTTGAAAGTGAAGCACAACGTATTCGCATTGTTGCCAAAGCCAAAGCCGAAGCCGAAAGTAAGCGTTTACAAGGACAAGGTATTGCCGACCAACGACGTGAAATTGCCAAAGGTTTGGTAGAAAGTGTAGAAGTGTTGAACAGCGTGGGTATTAATTCGCAAGAAGCCTCTTCTTTGATTGTGGTGACGCAACATTACGATACGTTGCAAGCTATAGGGGCCGATTCAAATTCTAATTTAATTCTTTTACCCAATTCTCCACAAGCAGCAACCGATATGTTGAATAACATGGTAGCGAGTTTTGCAGCCAGCAACCAAATTGGAGAGCAAATGAAAAGACAAAACAAACGGTTGAAAAATAGTGATGATAAAACATCCTTGGATTACAATCCGAACGATACATCGCAACCGGAATAAAATTTTAAATGAAAAGAGGCTTTTACAGGCCTCTTTTTTTTGACAGGGTTAATCGTAGTAAAAAAAGGCGTTTTTTGAGTGAAAACTTTAATTTAAACGTTTTACAACACTTTCTCTTCTATTGCTAATCCATGTTATTCCCTTTTTAAAAAACAAGCGGAAATCAAATGTATTTTAGTGGTTTTTAATAACTGTAACTGATTTTATTTTAAAAAAGAATAAGAATTACCAATAATAAGAAAACCCGATGTTATATCGGGTTTTGTATTGTTTTTACATATATAATTTATTCTTTGCTTTCAATTTTAGCCCAGGTGTCCCGAAGGCCGACCGTTTTGTTAAAAATTAACTTTTCAGGGGTTGAATCGGTATCGACACAAAAATACCCTAAGCGTTGAAATTGATACGACGTTCCGGGTTGCGCTTGATGAAGACTTGGTTCTAAATATCCGGTGATCACTTGCAACGAATTGGGATTGATGTAAGTTTTAAAATCCACTTCCTTGTCGCCATCGGGGTTTTCATGCGTAAAAAGACGATCGTAAATGCGAACTTCTGCCGGTAAAGCGTGCTGAATAGACACCCAATGGATGGTTCCTTTTACTTTACGCATACTTGCTTCGGTTCCGCTTCCCGATTTACTATCGGCATCATACGTACAGTGAATTTCTGTTATTTCACCTTGAGCATCTTTAATCACTTTTTCACCTTTGATGATGTATGCATTTTTTAAACGTACTTCTGTTCCTAAGGTGAGTCGGAAAAACTTTTTATCGGCTTCTTCTTTAAAGTCCTCTCTTTCAATATATAACTCTTTGGTAAAAGGAACTTTGCGATAGGTCATTGGATCAGCTTCGGGATTGTTTTCGGCATCCAACCATTCTTCTTGACCTTCAGGATAATTCGTAATCACCAACTTAACAGGATTAAGGACAGCCATTACGCGATCGGACGTTTTATTCAATTCTTCACGCACACAAAACTCTAACAATGAAACATCAATCAAATTGGTGCGTTTGGCAATTCCAATCGTTTTCGCAAAGTTTCGAATCGCCATCGGTGGATACCCACGACGACGCATCCCAGAAATGGTACTCATACGGGGATCATCCCAGCCTGAAACGTGTTTTTCTTCCACCAATTGAAGTAACTTCCGTTTAGAAACTACGGTATGTGACAAGTTTCTTCGCGCAAATTCACGTTGCTTCGGACGCACTTTGGTTTCATCATAAATTTGGTCCAAAAACCAATCGTATAATTCGCGATGCGGCAAAAATTCTAAGGTGCATAACGAATGAGAAATTTGTTCTAAATAATCGCTTTCCCCATGGGCCCAATCATACATTGGGTAAATGCACCAATCGTTACCTGTACGGTGGTGATGTTCATGCATAATGCGGTAAATAATCGGATCGCGCATCAACATATTGGAGGAAGTCATATCGATTTTAGCACGAAGCACATGGGTTCCTTTTGGAAATTCACCTTGTTTCATGCGTGTAAACAAGTCCAAATTCTCTTCGATTGAACGATTTCGAAAAGGAGAATCTGTACCGGGTTGTGTGGGAGTTCCTTTTTGTTTGGCCATTTCTTCCGAAGTTTGGCTATCAACATAGGCTTTCCCTTTTTGGATCAATGCTACCGCCCAATCATACAATTGTTGGAAATAATCAGAGGCATAACACTCGCGATCCCATTGGAATCCAAGCCATTGCACATCGCGTTTAATGGCATCAACATATTCTTGTTCCTCTTTGGAAGGATTGGTATCATCAAAACGCAAATTAACGGGCGCATTATAGTCCAAACCTAAGCCAAAATTCAAACAAATCGCACTGGCATGACCCACATGCAAATAGCCATTGGGTTCGGGTGGAAAACGAAAGCGAAGTTTATCTTTTGATAACCCGTTGTTTAAATCGTCTTCAATGATTTGCTCGATAAAATTGAGTGATTTTTCCTCGGTAGACATAGAAATTTCTTAATTTTAGCAAAGATATGTTTAATTCGTCAATTTGAAAATTGGCACCGAAATAAAATGGGAACAATTAAATTACAAAACATCCGCACATTTTCCTTTCACGGTTGTTTACCAGAAGAAGCAAAAATTGGTAGTGATTATCGGGTAGATTTGGAAGTAAAAACCGATTTACGAAAATCGGCTCAAACCGACGATTTAGCCGATACTGTTGATTATGTGTTACTTAATCGCATCGTAGTGGAAGAAATGGCGATTCGTTCAAAATTATTAGAACATGTAGCGCAACGGATTATTGAACGTATTTTTAGAGAAATTCCCTCGGTGTCTCGAATCCTTTTGGCGGTTTCCAAACTGAATCCTCCCATTGGTGGCGATGTTGAAGCGGTCACCATTATCATGGAAGAATACCGAAGTTAGGAGTAAATAAGTTTGATTTGCGCTACAAATTGAAGGCGGGAATTTGGATATTGATTTTTTTTTACTTTATCTTTGCTACCCTTATTAAAAAGGCGTCGTGGCCGAGTGGCTAGGCATCGGTCTGCAAAACCGCGTACCCCGGTTCGAATCCGGGCGATGCCTCTACCTTAAAAACCTCTCAGTATTGGGAGGTTTTTTTTTATGAAAATAAATGACAAAAAAGTAGATTTAGTGTATTTAAAACGTAAGGCAAGCAATTTCTAAATAAAAAAGAATTGATTTTAGTAAACAAATTTTTACTATAAAATGGTTATTAAGACTGGAGTGAATTTACAAAAAAAACCATTTAAACTTATACCTAATCTTACTTTTAAATCAGTAATCAATAAGTCATCTCCTTTTCTAGCATATCTATTGATTTGTTCAAATGCAACTTTTGTAATTGTATTTCCTTGAACGACAATGGCTTTTTGACCGGGTATTCTAATAGTAAATTCGAGAACAATAAACTTAAAATCAAGATTTTTATCTTCAAAAAATACACGAACTACTGCATCTTTCAAATTGTTCTTACTCATCCGTAAAATAGGGTCTTTATTAAAGTTTAATGAAGTCAGTTGGAGAGGAATATTTTTAATTTTATATACAAAAACTTCTACTTTTTTGGTTTTATTTTTTAAAACTATTTGAACAGAAACATTGAGTTCTGTACCGGCACCTGGGTTAATTTCAAATGTATTTTTTGAAGTTGATTTTAGGCCTAATCCTGAAACAGAAAATGACAACGAATTGGGTACTTCGATACTAAATTTATTAGACAATCCACGATAAACGACACGACAATCTTGGTTTACAATCCATTCCGAAGTGTGTTTAATGACCGACAAAGTATCCTTCTGTGCGAAACTAAAAAAGGATATAAAAAGAAAAAAACTATTTAGAATTCGTGGCATTTTCAAGCGTTTTACCAATTCCTAATTGTTGTTCGATCATCTTTTTTTCGTTGGGGAAAAACCCTTGAACGATTAAAAAACTACCGAATATCATTAGGATAACGCTAATTACCCGCTTTATCTTATAAATATTATTGGGAGTTAGTCTGGATTTCAATTGTTTGGCTACCATTATTTTTAAAATATCTACCGCAAAATAGGTCAGAATAATAACTGCGATAAATAAAACAATTCGATCGGTTTCCATATTCAATTTAGGGCCAAATACGATGATAATTCCCATCCAAAAAGCAAGAACCCCAATGTTGATAAAATTCAAAAAGAACCCTTTAAAGAATAATCCTAAATAATTGTTTTTGGGAATATTATCTTCCTCTACTTGTTCTTCATCCCGTTTTTTTAAGAAATCTTTTTTCTCTTTGATGAAAGAAATTATACCGTACGTAAGCATGATAACTCCTCCAAAAATAAATAAGGCAGGATCATCTTTTAGGCGTTCAAGAATTTGATTGGTACTGAAATAAGCGATTAAAATAAAAACTAAATCACCAAAAACCACTCCAGCATCAAACACCATCGCCGCACGAAAACCCTTGGTAATACTCGTTTCTAGTAAAACAAAAAAAACTGGCCCAATGGTAAAGGCAAGTAAAAATCCCCAGGGTATGGCCGCTAAAATATCGTTGAGCATGGCTTAATTCACTTAAAAAGTAAAGGTATTCTTTTTCCCAGAAAAAGCAAATTCCCTTACCTATTTCGCTTGACGAATGGTCCCACCAGCGATGGTTTTCTCATTAATTTGCTTTGGATTGCCATAAACAACAATAGTCCCGCCAGCCCGAATTTTAGCATCTACCCATTCAGAAGCATAAATTTCAGCCTCTCCACCGGCATTTCCTGTAATTGTGGTTTGCTCAGTACGTAAGTCTTTTGCTTCATACTGTCCTCCTGAATTAACAATCACCTCCTGGGTTTTGGCAGATCCCTGTAGTTCTACGATCGATCCATTGGCGGTGCGGGCTGTTAATTTGGAAACTTCTAACTTTAATTTTACCTGTGAACCTTCTTTAGCAATGACTTCAAAAAACGTAGATTTTATAACCGTTTCACCACCAATATGTGAACCCTCATTGGCTTCTACAGCTTCTAATTGGGTATAATACACAGTCGCTGAAACCGATTCACCCGACAACATTTTAGTTAAAGGCATTCGTATTTTTAATTCCCCATTGCGATTGACAACTTCTACCGAAGAAGCTTCTTTACCGGTGAGTACCACTTTATCCTCTTTTCCGGGAATTAATAAAACATCAATTTGATCAAATGCGGTCACTTTGGTAAAATCACCGACTTTTTTTTCGATCTGTGCATTTGCAATCGACACACAAACGAAAACGAAAAGAATCCATTTTTTCATTACAGTAAACATTTATTTAAAAACGAAGCTTTACAAGAATTATTCCTTTTTCCGTAAATAGGTAAAATCCAATTGTTTTTTAACTAAATCAGCGTTTTTAACTTTCACAAAAACTTCATCACCCAATTGCAGCATCCCTTTGTATTGCTCGCCGATATAAGCATATTGTTTTTCATCAAATACATAGTAATCCTCTTTGATATCGCGAATTCGAACCATACCTTCACATTTGTTTTCAATGATTTCAACGTAAATTCCCCATTCGGTTACCCCTGAAATAACACCCAAAAACTCTTGATCCATGTGGTCTTTCATGTATTTGACCTGCATATATTTCACCGAATCGCGTTCAGCATTGGCCGCTAAAATTTCCATATCGGTCGAATGCTCACATTTTTCTTCGAAAGCTTCTTCATCGGCACTTTTTCCGCCGTCTAAATAATGCTGCAATAAACGATGCGCCATCACATCAGGATAACGCCGAATGGGCGATGTAAAATGACTGTAATAATCAAACGCAAGTCCGTAATGCCCAATATTTTCAGTAGAATAACGGGCCTTACTCATCGCTCGAATGGCTAAGGTATCGACTAGATTTTGTTCTTTTCTTCCGTTGACTTCGGCCAATAAATCATTCAACGATTTAGAAATGGTTTGCTTGGTTTTGAAATTAATCGAATAGCCAAACTTTGAAATCACCGATTGAAGTCCAATTAATTTATCTTCATTAGGTTCGTCGTGAATCCTGTAAATAAAGGTTTTCTTTTGTTTGCCAATAAATTCAGCGACTTTTCGATTGGCCAATAACATGAACTCTTCAATCAAAAAGTTGGCTTCTTTGGAAACTTTAAAATACACCCCTGTCGGTTCGTCATTTTCATCCAAATTAAACTTAACTTCTACTTTATCAAAGGAAATCGCCCCTGCTGCCATGCGTTTTTGACGTAAATTTTTTGCCAACTCATGCAAGGTTAAAACCGCATCAACTATAGGAGCCGGTACTTGATAATCCTTTCCTGTTAACGAAGTTTTCGCGGGAATAATATCCGATTTTGTCTCAATAATATGTTGGGCTTCTTCGTAGGTAAAACGCTGATCAGAGTAAATCACCGTTCGACCAAACCATTGATTCACCAATTCGGCTTTGGTATTTAATTCAAACACTGCCGAAAACGTATATTTTTCCTCATGTGGACGCAACGAACAAGCAAAATTGGATAACACTTCGGGCAACATCGGAACCACACGATCTACTAAATAGACTGAAGTAGCTCGTTTATAGGCTTCTTCGTCCAAAATCGTTCCTTCTTTTACATAATGGGAAACATCGGCAATATGAATTCCAATTTCATAATTTCCATTGTCTAGTACTTGAAACGACAACGCGTCATCAAAGTCTTTGGCATCGCGCGGGTCAATGGTAAAGGTAAGTATACCGCGCATATCACGCCGTTTTGCAATTTCATCAGCGGTGATTGAAGTATCAATTTTATTCGCAAAAGCTTCTACTTCAATGGGAAAATCGTAGGGTAACCCGTATTCGGCTAAAATAGCATGAATTTCAGTATCGTGTTCCCCAGGTTTACCCAAAACTTTGATTACCGAACCAAAAGGGGAATCGGCTTTTTTGGGCCAATCTTCAAGACGAACTAACACTACGTCACCGTGTTGCGCTTCGTTTAATTTATTTTTAGGAATAAAAATATCGGTATACATTTTTGGATTGGCCGTGGTGACAAAACCAAAATTCTTTTGCACATCAACTACGCCCACAAATTCCATTTTAGCGCGTTCGAGTATTTCTACCACTTCTGCTTCGGGCTTTCGCGAAGCCCGTTTGTTGTAGACATACACTTTTACCCGATCGCCGTGCAATGCGTGATTTAAGTTGATAAACGGAATAAATACATCGTCTTCTAATTCATCGCAAATAAAATACGCTGTTTTTCGCGTAGTCATATCGATAGTCCCTTCGTAGTATTCCTGATGGTCGGAAGGAATCAGGTATTTTCCAGGTTCGACTTCAGTGATTACCTTTTGAGAAGCTAAAATTTTTAAGTCCTTTATAATTTCATTGCGACTTTTGGTGTCATCAAGCTCTAAAATAGCGGCAATTTGTTTGTAGTTAAAAGGTTTATTCGGACTTTTCGACAGGATTTTAAAGATTTTCTCGGAAAAAGTTTTATTCTTTTTCCCAAGATTTTTTCGGTTTCTTGGCATACTTCATTTTTCTTTTACGGTTGAAAATTACGAAATCCAATTCAGTTGCTGGGGAAAAAGCCAACATTTAATAGGAAAATAACATATTCAGATTGAAAAACAACTACCTTTGAGTACCCAAAATCAGTCACTTATGAAAGATTTTATTACCGTTGCCATCTTTCATTTACCGCAAGAAACCTATATTTTAAAAACCCTCTTGGACCGAGAAAACATTCCTCATTTTTTTGAAAACGAAACGATTGTTTCCGTTGATCCCTTTGCCAGTATAGCTTTAGGAGGCATTCGACTCAAAGTACATCCCAACGATACTGCACGCGTTCAAGCCCTTATCGACCATTTAAACAATCCGCTTCATATCGTTTAAGGTTTTTTAAAAACAGTGAAGTTTTCAACACCTTTTAAAAACAACAAAAATCATTTTTTTATTTTTTTAAAATTTATGATGGTTATTATAGGGTGTTGATAAGGGGTAAAACTTTTTGGGTTTTTATTTTTTCAAAAAGTTATGGAAAATTATACCGCTTTATGAACAACTTTTCAAAAACCTAATCGGCTCAAAATGATGAAATTTTTAGATTTTATTAACAGCTGTCAACAATTCAATTCCTAGCTTTTTTTCGCATAACTTTTTATCCTAAAAACTGTTGAAAACCTATTTTTTGATGTCAATAATTTTCCAAAAAAAAGGCAAAACTTTCATTGGATTTCTCCTCGAAATTTTTGCTTATAAAAATTAAGTTTCCGTTTCAAAAAACTTCTGATTTTCTATTCAAAATTATCAACAACAAATGTTAATTTAAAGTTAACTGAAAATCAGGCTATTGTAAAATGATATCAACATTATTAAAAAAATAATTTTTAAAACATTGATAATCAATGAAATACTAAAATTTCATTTTTTCATGAAAGGCTTTAATGTCTTGATTTAGAATTTGATAATCCAACTTTCCTTGTTGCTTTTTTAAATGCTCCAAAATCACAAAACTCCGCTCAATTTTTAGCTGCGAACTTTTTATTTTGTTTATCACATGAAGCAGCGAACGTTGTTTCCCAGGCGTTAACTGATGAAACCAATCACTTCCCTCCGGATCACTGGCTAAAACTTCTTGAAATTCCTCCGAAATCGGCATGCCATACGTCGAATCATCGGGCGCTAAATGGACAGTCAATACTTCCCCAATAGACCACTTTTGTTTTTTCACCAAAGGTTGGTTGAATAAGATAAAATACATACCCGATTTTTGTAACAAGGCCGAATGCAACCTTACCGTCTGATTTATAGTACAAATCACTCGTTTGTCTTTACTTATGTTGAGCATGTTTTGATATACTTCCTCTGGGATTTTAACGTGAGGGCCATAGCCAATAGCGTGATCCTTAAACGTTTCCAAAATTGTTTCGAATTCCATGTCGTAAAGTTTTTAACAAATATAACCCGTAGCGCGCATTTATTTCCTAACTTTGTTCAACGATTTATAAGACCTAAATACAACGATTCCCTCATGCGCATTTCAATAGGAAACGACCACGCCGGACCCGATTACAAAAAAGCGATTGTTCATTGGTTACAAAGCCAAGGCCATGAAGTAATCAATCACGGTACCGATACTGAAGCCAGTGTAGATTATCCCGATTTTGGTCATCCCGTGGCACTCGATGTTGCTGAAGGCCGCGCCGATTTCGGAATCGTTATTTGTGGTTCGGGTAATGGGATCAACATGACGGTTAATAAGCACCAAGCCATTCGCTCAGCCCTGTGTTGGACCAAAGAAATTGCAGCCTTAGCCCGGCAACACAATGACGCCAATATCATCAGTATTCCCGCCCGATTCACCGCTATTCCCCAAGCCGTTGAAATGGTGGCTACCTTTCTAGAAACCCCTTTTGAAGGCGGACGACATCAAAACCGCGTACAAAAAATAGCCTGTTCCTAAACCATGTTCAATTCCCTCAAAACCACTCCCGACATCATCCGAGCTACCCGATTTGTGGTGTTACTCACTTTATTGTTGGGCACGGGTTTGATGGTATGGTATTATTACAACCCTTGTGGACAGGTTATTTACCTCAGTTTGTTTTACATCATCAGCATGCTGTTTTTAAACAGTTACTTCGGCATTCGATTGTTGCAACTTTTGTTTACCGAACCTGATCACCGTCAGTCTGTAGCCGGCGCCATAGTGCTGCTACTCACTAATATTCCCGTCGGATATTTTTACATCCAATTGGGAATACAGATTTATCAAAGGTCTTCTCCCGTATAATTTTTTGGGCGTTTCCCCTCAATGAATGTGGACTTATCGTATCCAGCTCCCTGCTTCGGGGCCGGGTGTTCGGGAGTCGCTTCCCGAGGTTTTTTTCGTTTTCCAAAGGCAGTAAATCTTCGGGAGAGCTCCAACAATCCCTCACCCCCTAACGCAGCCTGTCTACAATGAAACCTATTTTATCCTTTGGATTTTCGTTTTTCTCGCCCGCTTTTTTATGTACATTTAGCCTCTAAATTAGTATTCTTTTTTTCAAACGTAGAAAGGCGTTTGTTCGCATTTGTATGAACAGTATTTCTTTTATTCAAACTCATTTACAGCTTCCTGAAGTCGCAGCCAAAAACATTGAAGCAGCGCTACAATTGCTCGCCGAAGATTGTACCATTCCGTTTATTGCCCGCTATCGAAAAGACAAAACCGGCAACCTGGATGAGGTCGTGCTCGAAAAAATTGCCAAATTCAAAAAGCAGTACGACGAACTTATTAAGCGCAAGGAGAGTATTTTGGCTAGTATCGCCGAACAAGGGCAGTTACATCCCGAACTGAAAGCCAAAATTGAAAACAGTTTTGACAGTAGTGAGCTTGAGGATTTGTATTTGCCCTACAAAAAAAAGAAGAAAACCAAAGCCGATATCGCTCGCGAAAACGGGTTGGAACCACTCGCCAAAATTATCATGGCACAAAACACCGACGACATTGAGTATTTGGCTTCCAAATATTTGAATAAAAATGTGGTCAACGAAGACGAGGCCCTACAAGGTGCGCGCGACATTATTGCCGAATGGATCAACGAAAACCTGTTTGTTCGTAAACAACTGCGGCGTCAATTTCAACGGCAAGCTGTGATTACAACCAAGGTGGTAAAAGGCAAAGATACCGACGAAAACGCCCAAAAATTTACCCAGTATTTTGATTGGTCTGAACCCTTATCCAAAGCACCTTCCCATCGTTTATTGGCCATGTTACGCGCCGAAGCCGAAGGCTATATCAAGTTTTCCGTCACCCTCGACAAAGACGAAGCCCTCCAAAGGGTAGAGGAGGCCATCATCAAACGCGACAACGATACCACGCCCCATTTAAAATTAGCCATCAAAGACAGTTACAAACGGTTGTTAGAACCCGCGATTTCCAACGAAACCTTACAAGAGGCCAAACAAAAAGCCGATGCCAAAGCGATTGCTGTTTTTGCTGAAAATTTAAGTCAGTTGTTACTCGCCTCGCCATTGGGTGAAAAGCGCGTTTTGGCTATCGATCCGGGCTTCCGAACCGGTTGTAAAGTGGTTTGTTTGGATGAGAAAGGTGATTTGTTGTACAACGAAACGATTTATCCGCATGCGCCCCAACACGAAACAGCCATGGCGATGAAAAAAATAAAATCCATGGTCAATGCTTACAACATTGAAGCGATTTCTATTGGCAACGGAACAGCGAGTCGGGAAACGGAGTTTTTTATCAAAAAAATCGCTTTCGATAAACCCGTTCAGGTTTTTGTGGTCTCCGAAGCTGGGGCATCGGTGTACTCAGCAAGTAAAATCGCCCGAGAAGAGTTTCCCAATTACGATGTCACCGTGCGGGGTTCGGTCTCCATCGGACGCCGGTTGTGCGACCCCTTGGCCGAATTGGTCAAAATCGATCCTAAGTCGATTGGCGTGGGACAATACCAACACGATGTCGATCAAGTGAAGTTAAAGGAAGAGCTCGATAATACCGTAATTCGATGTGTGAATGCCGTGGGAATCAATATCAATACGGCGAGCAAATCGCTGCTGAGTTATGTGAGCGGTATCGGGGAAAAAATGGCCGAGAATATCGTGAAATTTCGTTCCGAAAACGGACCCTTTCAAGATCGTAATCAATTAAAAAAAGTCCCTCGTTTGGGCGATAAAGCCTTTCAACAAGCCGCGGCTTTTATTCGCATCAAAGACGGGAAAAATCCTTTGGATAATTCGGCGGTACATCCCGAGTCGTATAAAGTAGTCGAAAAAATGGCCAACGACTTAGGAATTCAAGTAGGCGAGTTGATTGCCAACAAAGCCAAGATTGCCCAAATTAAGCCCGAGCAATATGTCAACGATACAGTGGGAATTCTTGGGGTAAAAGATATTTTAAAAGAATTGGAAAAACCCGGATTGGATCCACGAAAAGCCGCGAAGGTATTTGAATTTGACCCCAACGTAAAAACGCTGCACGATTTGCGTTCGGGAATGATTTTACCTGGGATTGTAAATAACATTACTGCCTTTGGTTGCTTTGTTGACCTGGGAATTAAAGAAAGTGGTTTGGTGCATATTTCCCAATTAAAAGACGGCTTTGTCTCCGATGTCAATGAAGTCGTCAAAATGCACCAACATGTTCAGGTAAAAGTCTTGGAGGTTGATGAGGTTCGAAAACGCATTCAACTGACCATGGTGTTATAAAAGCAATAATCCCAAATTCGAAACCGAACTTGGGATTATTTTTTTGCAGTTCTATAGGATTAAAACTGCAATTGGGAACAAAATAGTATGTTCTTCTTCATAGCAAGCAATAATAAGATGCAAACCAAAGAAAAGGGTTGCGTGAAAAAATAAAAAAAGTGAAAAAAAAATCACTGCTGATGAAAACAGTGATTTTTTATAAAGAACAAGTCGTTGTGATGTAGCGTCAGGAGACTATTTATTTTCTTCTGTCTTGGTTTCAGCTTTTGTTTTATCTTCTCCTTTGGCAGCGTCTTTAAATTCTTTAACACCAGCGCCCAATCCTTTCATTAATTCCGGAATTTTTCGACCTCCGAATAATAACAAAACAATCACAAGGATGACAATAATTTCGGGCATTCCTAATCTTCCCATAACGTATTTAATTAGTGCTTTCGCAGTTATTCATATTTGTTTATGTTACAAAGGTACGTAAAAAATAAAACGATGAAGGTTTTCTAACAAAGATTTCACGTTAAAGTATCCGCTTTTCACCGCTGAATTTGGTTATATTTGTTGCATCAAACGCTCCGTATGTCAGCCAAAAAATTAAAAAAAGAACGGCTCAAAAAGCACCTGTTTACCAAAAACAGGCTTGTGATCTTAAATGACGATACGTTTGAGGAGATTTTTTCACTTCGACTTACGTTGATGAATGTGTTTGTGGTCGCGGGTGTTGGTGCCATTTTGATCATTTTTGTGACTACGTTTATCATTGCCTTTACGCCGCTTCGCGAATATATTCCGGGGTATCCTTCAACCGAATTAAAACGAAATGCTACCGAATTAGCGTTAAAATCAGACTCGTTGGAATTTGCTATCAAAAAAAACGAAGCGTACTTGCAGTCAATTCAGAAAGTGCTGAACGGGAATTTAGAATATGCCAAAGTCAATAAGGATTCTATTTTAGCCATTGCAGTGGATACCCTCCCTGATTTAGAATTGACACCTTCCGAAAAAGAAATGGAACTGCGCCGTGAAGTGGAACAGGAGGAGCAAAAATCACCTGTCAAACCGTCTCAAAAAGGAAAAAAATAATGTCGTTAAAATCATTTGCCGCCCGACTTTTGGCCTACAAAGTGCATCGAGACACCCAAAAATGGGCGCAAAATCCGGTAGCAACCCAGCAAAACGTTTTCCGTCAATTGATTGCTCAAGCGCAACAGACCGCTTTTGGAAAAGACCACCATTTTGACACCATACATTCCCATGCCGACTTTGTCAAACAGGTTCCCATTCGCGACTATGAACAATTAAAACCCTATGTTGACCGCGTGGTGCAAGGGGAAGAGCACGTTCTTTGGAAAGGAAAGCCTCTTTATTTTGCCAAAACATCGGGGACAACATCGGGGGCCAAGTACATTCCTCTAACCAAGGAATCCATGCCGTTTCATATCCAAGCGGCTCGAAATGCCATTTTGAGTTATATCCACGAAACAGGCAAAGCTGATTTTGTTGATGGAAAAATGATTTTTCTGCAAGGAAGTCCAGAATTGGAGTCCAAAAACGGCATTCAACTGGGCCGACTTTCGGGTATAGTAGCGCATTATGTACCTAAGTATTTACAACGCAACCGCTTGCCTAGCTGGGAAACCAACTGCATTGATGATTGGGAAACCAAAGTAGATGCAATTGTTCAGGAAACGATAACCCAAAACATGACGGTAATTTCTGGGATTCCGAGTTGGGTACAAATGTATTTTGAAAAACTCGTTCAAGTGTCAGGAAAACCAGTAGGTACGCTGTTCCCCCATTTTAATCTGTTTATTTATGGCGGTGTCAATTACGAACCGTACCGTGCGAAATTTGAACAATTGATGGGGCGAAAAGTAGATTCCATTGAACTTTTTCCCGCTTCTGAAGGGTTTTTTGCCTACCAAGATTCACAAACCGAAAAAGGCATGTTGTTGCTGTTGAATTCGGGAATCTTTTATGAGTTTGTGAAGGCGGATGAATTTTTCACTCCAAATCCCATTCGCTACACCATTGGCGAGGTCGAATTGGGTGTAAATTATGTGCTTTTACTTTCTACCAATGCAGGGTTATGGGCCTACAATATTGGCGACACGGTTCAATTTACCAGTTTACAACCCTATCGTGTGATTGTCTCAGGTCGGTTGAAACATTTTATTTCGGCTTTTGGGGAACACGTTATTGGGAAAGAAGTAGAGGAGGCTTTGCGTCAAGCGGTGGAGGGAACTTCGGTTCGTATCAATGAATTTACGGTAGCCCCGCAAATAACACCTCAGGAAGGATTGCCGTATCACGAGTGGTTGATAGAATTTGAACAACTTCCCGATAATTTGAATGAATTTGCGTTAAAAATCGACCACGCCATGCGCCAACAAAATGTGTACTATGACGATTTAATTGCTGGCAATGTATTGCGAACTGTGGTGATCACGCCAGTAGCGCCCAACGGTTTTCAAGCCTATATGAAGTCCATCGGGAAATTAGGAGGCCAAAACAAACTTCCGCGCTTAAGTAACGATCGCACGATTGCCGATCAATTGCCCTTGTTATGAAAAAAATACTATTCCTACTTGTAATTCCTTTAGTTGCCCTGGCCCAAGTTAAAGGCGTGGTCAAAGATAGCCTTTCGGGGCAGCCTATTCCGTATGTAACCCTTTGGGTAGAAGGCGAACAAATGGCTGCTACCACTGAATTTGACGGTACCTACGAATTACCTTCCCTTAGTTTGGGAAAAACCATTGTGTTTTCCTCGGTGGGTTATACCAAAAAACGAGTGACCGCCGAACACGCCCAAACGGTTCTTTTATCGCCCGAGGAATACCTTTTGGAGGAAGTAGTGATTGCGGGTCAAAAAAACACGAAGTTGCTCGAAATAGGCATTCGTAAAAAGTCGATTTATCAAGCGTTTGATAATGGTCCCAAAATTGAGACCAAGTTTTTCCCGTATTTGCAAGCCTATACCAAAACAAAATACATTAAAAAAGTTCGCCTTCAAACCGATTGCCGTATCGAAGATGCGTTGGTTAAACTTCATTTTTTTGCCGTGGATGAAAAGGGAGCGCCCGGAGCGGAGCTGCTCAAGAAAGACCTTTTGGTTACGGTAAAAAAGGGAGTCATGTACACCACGGTCGATCTGTCGGATTGGAATTTGGTGATGCCCAAAAACGGACTCTTTGTGGGATTTGAAAAGTTGTTAATCGAACGGAATAAAGAGGAAAAAACCATTGTCGACCCCAATTCAGGAACAACCCGTATCCAGCGAAAATATTACCCTTTTTTGTTGTATGCGTACATTGAAGCCCCATTTCAATGGACATACCAAGAGGGCGAGTGGCAGAAAAAGGTTCCAAGCGATACGAACGATCCGTCGGCAACACTGATGATACTCGAACCGTCCATTTCCCTGATTCTGTCCAACTAAATCCAAAATCATTACCTTTGCGGGTTAGTAAAACCTATTGAATGAAAGAAATTAAAAACATTTCGCGCTCCAGAGCGCAAGAGTCCTCGGCAGCTATCGAGCGACTGTACATTACCATGCGTCACCTTTTCAACCGAGGTTTTTATAAACCGATGGGGGTATCGGGTGACACCTTACGAGAAGCATTGCTTCAACTTCGCCCCGAGATTTATGGCAGTATTGCCGAAGAAAAAGTAGAATTAAACGGATTATTGTATGTAATTGAGCGTTTGCCGATTGGTATTGAAGAGTGCCGGTACATCAATTTAACTTCCGATGAAGGGTATTCCAAATCGCATTTCAAAGCCATCATTCCTCCCAAACGTCGTCGCAATTGTTACCGCATTGACGCCGAACAGATGAATGTGGAAATCACCCGCGGACGTTCCGATATTTATGATATTTTAACCCATTTGACTTTTATTTTTATTGAATCGCATAAAATCAAAGATCGGGTATTGTTGGATGAGTTTGAAGTTGAGGTTACCCGCGATTGGAAGAAATTGGAACAAGCGGTACTTCAGGGAAAAAAACTAACTCAGATTGAAAAAGAAGTTGCCATTTCTCATGCAGCGAATATATTAGGACGAAGTTTTTCAGAAGTATTGGCCATTTACGATGCCTTTGCCATTCCTGAAAAACCCGATCGTTTTTTACATGTGATTTATTGGCTGGGAAAATTGGCCATCGAAGAAGCAGTAGATAACAACAAGCGTACGATTACGTTTAGTCCCATTTTGCGGGAACGTTTGGGACACCACATTCACGGAGAGATTTGGGCCAATACCATCAAACAAACCTTGGATGACAACGGTTTGATTCAGCGGCCTATCCATATTATCAGTGCCAACATGCACAGTGTCATGAATTCGATTTATGCGCTAACGGTTATCGGAAGTAAGTACAAAGAGCAATCGGAATATGCGATTTATGAAGATTTGAGTGCTTCCGAAAACAAGGAACTCCGTAAAAAAGTGGAAGAATATGCCTTGAAAAATGGTATGATTTCGCTACCCGATACCTCAGGAACCAATATTGATGTTCAAGTCTTTGATACCGCAAAAATAGATTGGAAAAAATCCAATTTCCCGAACGTAAAATTTAAAGGGGAGGCGCCTGTCATTATTGTTATGGATTATGCCTTTGGGGAGCAAGCTTTTGAAACAATTGACGAATTGTTGAAACCCTATAAATCAGGGAAAGAGAAGCTTTTCTTGAATGTAGAATCGGTTTCAATCATGGGTAAGGCTGGAATCTTGGAAGGCGGCAAAGGCGATATTATGATTCCGAATGCCCACATCAACGAGGGTACGGCAGACAACTATCCTTTTGACAATGAGTTGACCAAAGAACTGTTTGAGGGCCACGGAATACCTGTGTATGCGGGACCGATGATTACGGTTTTGGGAACTTCCTTACAGAATAAAGATTTATTGAAATTTTTCCACGAGTCGACTTGGGGCGCAATCGGTTTGGAGATGGAAGGCGCGTATTACCAAAAAGCCATTCAGTCGGCATCGCGTATACGCAAAAGCATTAATCCCAAAGTCAAAGTTCGATACGCTTACTACGCTTCCGATAATCCATTGGAGACAGGAAGCACGCTGGCTTCTGGAGGATTAGGAACCACAGGAGTGAAGCCTACGTATTTGATTACCATTAAAATTTTAGAACAACTTTTTAACCAATAACCGCATGAGTACTACGCCACAACCCGTAGAGAGTAATGAAATCGACTTAGGAATGATTTCCAAGAAAATCGGTTCCTTTTTTGAACAATTGGCCGTTTCACTGTTCAACATCCTCTTTTTTATCCGTCGAAACATTCTTGTTTTTATTGTTTTAGCGGTAGTAGGAGGGGGGTTAGGCTATTATTTGGACACCAAAATCAAGTTGTACAACCACCGTATTATTGTGAGTCCCAATTATTCTTCCACCGATTATTTGTATGCCAAAGTGGAATTATTGAACTCACGTATTTTGGAGGGCGACACGGTTTTTCTTAAAAACATTATCGGTATAAAAAAGCCGAAGTCGGTCACAAATATTGAAATTCAACCGATAACAGATGTTTATAAGTTTATCGAAAACAACACCCAGAATTTTGAATTGTTGCGCTTATTTGCGGAAGATGGTGATTTGAAAAAAATTGTGCAAGAGAACATGACAAGCAAAAACTACCCTTTTCACCAAATCATGCTTACTACTAAGGGTGCCACAAGTCGTGAAGAAACGGTTGAACCTATATTAACTTTCCTTAATGATTCGGACTATTTTAAAAAGATTCAAAAAGAATACTTGCAAAATATTACGGTAAAAATGGTCGAAAACGACTCGTTAATTCATCAAATTAATGGGTTTTTAAATGGGGTTTCAAAGTCGATTAACGGGTCACAAAAAAGTGACAAATTGGTGTACTATAATGAAAATACCCAGTTGAATGATGTGATTAAAACCAAGGACGAATTGATTAATGAGCAAGGAAAACTTCGCATCGACTTGGTTACTTTAGACAAGATAGTTAAAGATAATTCCGTAGTTTTAAATATCCTTAACAAGGAAGGCATCAACGGCAAAATGAAATTTGTTTTTCCTTTGTTGTTCTTTTTCCTTTTCGGATTTGGTGCATTGGTCATTCGCTCTTATAAAAAACGTAAAACCCTATTATCATGAAAGGTATCATCTTAGCTGGAGGTTCTGGAACCCGTTTGCATCCTCTTACCCTAGCAGTATCAAAACAATTGATGCCCATTTACGATAAACCGATGATTTATTATCCGTTGTCGACCTTAATGTGGGCGGGAATACGCGAGATATTAATTATTTCTACCCCTCATGATTTGCCTTTATTTCAGCAACTTTTAGGCGATGGAAAACGTTTAGGTTGTCGTTTTGAATACGCGGTTCAAGAACACCCCAACGGGTTGGCTGAGGCTTTTATTATTGGAAAAGAGTTTGTGGGTAATGATAAAGTCGCTCTGATTTTGGGAGACAATATCTTCTATGGTACGGGTTTGGCCGAATTATTACAGTCCAACAACGACCCCGACGGCGGGATTATTTATGCCTATCACGTGCATGATCCTGAGCGTTATGGTGTTGTTGATTTTGATAAAAACGGGAATGTGCTTTCGATAGAAGAGAAGCCTGAACACCCGAAATCCAATTATGCTGTGCCGGGGATTTATTTTTACGATAATTCAGTATTGGATATTGCGGCCAACATTCAACCGAGTCCACGAGGCGAACTTGAAATTACCGATGTAAATAAAGAATATCTTAAACGCGGCAAGCTGAAAGTAAGCATACTTGATCGTGGCACCGCTTGGTTGGATACCGGAACTTTTCCTTCCCTAATGCAAGCGGGGCAATTTGTGCAAGTGATTGAAGAACGCCAAGGGTTAAAAATTGGCGCCATCGAGGAAGCTGCTTACAAAATGGGCTTTATCAATGCCGAGGAATTACGAACAATCGCACAACCGCTTTTGAAAAGTGGCTACGGAACCCATTTAATTTCTATTTTATCTCAATAATATGCAGTGTATCGAGACCGGCCTTTCCGGGTGCGTTATCCTGGAACCTAAGATTATTCGTGATGAGCGAGGGTATTTTATGGAGAGTTTTAATGAAAAAACCTTTGCTGCGGTATCGGGTCAAGAGGTTCATTTTGTACAAGATAATCAATCGCATTCTACTCAAGGCGTGTTGCGGGGTTTGCATTACCAATGTGGTGCACATGCGCAAGCCAAATTAGTACGTGTTATTCACGGGGAGGTGTTGGATGTAGCGGTTGATATTCGTCCCGAGTCGCCTACCTTCGGCAAACATGTAGCCGTGCATTTATCGGCTGAAAATCAGCGGCAATTGTTTATTCCAAGAGGGTTTGCTCATGGATTTTTGGTGTTGAGTGCAACAGCCACCTTTTTTTATAAATGTGATAATTTTTACGATAAAGAAAGTGAAGGTGGAATTTTGTTTAATGATCCCGATTTAGGAATTGATTGGCAATTTCCATTAGATACGGTTTTGGTTTCTGAAAAAGACAAAAACCTTCCCACTTTTAAAAATGCGCGCAACGTATGGTAGTTTTGGTTACAGGAGCCAACGGTCAACTGGGTCAGTCTTTACGAAATATTGCTCCACACTATCCCGATATTGAGTTTGTTTTTTGTGATTCGTTGCAATTGAACATCACCCAACGCGCTCAAATCGAATCGGTATTTAACCAATATCAACCAGAGTTTTGCATCAATACAGCGGCGTATACAGCTGTTGATAAAGCAGAAAGTGAACCTGAAAAAGCGCATGCTATAAACGTCGTTGGAGCCCAAAATCTAGCCGAAGTTTGTCAAGAAAAAGGGACAGTTTTACTTCATGTTTCCACCGATTTTGTTTTTGACGGCACCCAAAAAACGCCCTACACCGAAGACGACTTACCGAATCCCACGGGGGTATATGGACAAACCAAATGGGAGGGAGAGCAGGCGATTGCTCGAGCCACCTCACGCTATTTTATTGTTAGAACCGCCTGGGTGTATTCGCAATTTGGCGCAAATTTTATGAAAACCATGATGCGTTTGGCCGACGAACGGGATGCGCTGCGTGTGGTGAGCGATCAAGTGGGTTCGCCTACGAATGCCGTTGATTTGGCCGAAGTACTGGTAGCGATGGTTCGTTATGCCTCACAACATGAGCACCCTGCCTTTGGGATCTATCATTTTAGCAACGAAGGACAGTGTAGTTGGTATGATTTTGCTACGGCCATTTTGAAATACAGTCAACGGACAACCCCCGTATTTCCTATTCCTACCACTGATTTTCCGACACCCGCAAAACGACCAGCGTATAGCGTGTTACGTAAAGAAAAGATAAAGCGCCTTTTGGGTATCGAAATTCTGGATTGGGAGCAACGGCTAAGTCAATTACTATCCAGTCCATTGTAAATTACACGTTTTTTCACGAAAGAAAAATATACCCTTTTTCAACATGCAAGATCCAATTCAAATTCATTGTTTAACACCAGTCTACAACGATTGGGAGAGTTTTCATGTATTGGTGACGCATCTTGAAGAGTTACAACAATTGCATCAAGAGTACCAGTTTCATGTTGTCGTCGTGGATGATGGTTCACTAGAATCACCCGATTACACCTTTGCCTTTTCGATTCCAATTACTCGTATTCGTTTGAAAATTAATGTTGGTCATCAGCGGGCGATTGCAATCGGACTTCAATATGTTTATAACGAAGTGCCTTCCAAAGATTTTGTTGTGGTTTTGGATAGCGATGGCGAAGACCGCCCTGAAGATATTATTCCTCTTTTGGCTCAAGCGCAAGCCCAACAAGGACAAAAAATAGTTTTTGCCAAACGCAATAAAAGGCAAGAATCGTTTTGGTTTAAAACGGGTTATTTCTTTTACAAGCGACTCTTTAAATACCTAACAGGCAATGAAATCAGCTTTGGTAATTTCAGTGTAATTCCCACCGGTCTGTTGGGTCGTATTGTGAATTTAGGGGCGCTTTGGAATCATTATTCAGGAAGTATCATCCAGTCGCGATTGCCTATGACAACCGTGGCCTTAAACCGAGGAAAGCGCTACAAAGGTGTATCAAAAATGAATTTTAATAGTTTGGTTATTCACGGATTAAGTTCGATTTCCATCTATTTTGATCAAATATCAGTTAAAATTTTACGCTTATCGTTAAAAGGTATTGGTTGGTGTTCTTTGGCGGTACTCTATGTATTGGGTGAAAAATTGTTTACCAACTACGCTATTCCCGGCTGGGCAAGCAGTTTGATATTAATCATCTCAGGCATTATTTTACAATTATTTTCGATGACTTTAATTGTGTTACTCTTACAATTGAGTAGTCGTAAAAATGTTATTCCCCCAAGCGCAACGATTTATAAAGAATTTGTTGAAGAAGTGCAATTAACAAAACAATAGCCTATATGTTGAAGAAAAATTGGATTATAATTGTCATTTTACTTTTAGGGTTTATTCTTCGGATTTACAAACTCGATTTTCAAAGCGTTTGGTTGGATGAGATCCACAGTCTTAATGAGTCGAATCCGAAGTATACATGGTCACAAGTTTTCGATTCATTACTCGTCTCTGACCCTCACCCACCACTTTATTTTATTTTACTTCATCTATTGTTCAAAGTATTCGGCTACACAGTTTGGACATTACGGTTTGTATCGGTTTTGTTTGGGGTTGCAGGAATTGCGGGCACATATCTTTTAGCCAAAGAAATGTTCAACAAACGAATCGCATATTACGCGGCTCTATTAATTGCTGTAAATCATTTCCAAATTTATTATTCTCAAGAGGCCCGAATGTATGCCATGTTGTTTTTTACATCGGTAATGTCTTTTTATTTTTTGTTACGATTTATCAAAGGCCCCACCTATAGAACATCGCTACTCTATGCCGTTTTTGCCGCTTTAATGCTCTACACTCACTTTTTTGCACTATTTGCTTTAGCGGCTCAATTATTAATCCTTTTGCTCTGGACAATTAGCAATGAAACAATTAATGAGTTGAAATCTAAACTGAAATTTAGCTTGATTTCAACCGTGACGATATTTATTTTTTATTTACCGGTATTACCCTTTTTTAATGCTGCAAATAATAAAACATCGATGTGGATTCAATATCCTGAACAAGATGTATATACACAAATTATTAAAGAGTTTTTCGGAAAATCGGAGATGGTACTGTTTTTTGTGGTCCCTTTAATTCTGTTGTATTTTTTAAGGGTTTATAGCGTGAAAAATGAAAAAAGTACTCTTTTAAATGTTTTCAATGATAAAGGCACTTCGAGTTTTATTGTCCTTATGGTTTGGATATTTGTTACTTTACTGATTCCTTATGTTGCTTCATTTGTGAAGTTACCCATGATAGTTAGTAGGTATTTTATTATCATTTTACCTGCAATAATCTTAATGGTAGCGACTGGACTGTCTCTTATAAAAAATAAATCAATTCAAATCATAGTACTTGTTGCCATACTATTTTTATCAATTACAGACCTAGTTTTTGTCAAACAATATTATTCTGTTCCTAACAAAACACAGTTTCGAGAAGCAACGGAATTTGTAAAACAAAACAATCCCAAAAGCGAAAAAGTTGTCTCTAGTTTAGGATGGTATTTACCTTATTTTTTTCAAAATCAAAAAGTAGAAATTGAAGACAAACCCCTCGATGATTATGTGTTAGCTATGATTAATAATCAGAGTTCAATAAAGTCATTTTGGTATTTTGACGGTCACATACGACCCTATTCGCCTAATGATCAGACCAAGCAGTTTCTTGAGCAAAACTTTATTGTAGACAAGTCAGTTGATTTATACGATTGTTATGTAAAACATTTCACAGTTAAAAAAGACTTTAAAATTACTGTAGATTTAAAGGGTTTAAATGTTAATTCACCGTTCAGCGGTGATGCTTTGCGATTTAATATTGAATCATTTTCATCAGAGAATTTAAAAATTCAGCTAAAAGGATGGGCTGTTTTTGAAAATCAAGATATGGCCAATACTAAAATTCAAGTAGTTGCATTGAATAATGAAAATAAAGCTTTTGCCTTGCCAACCAACGCCATTCAAAGAGAAGATGTGACTAGTTATATAAACAATGGATTTAATTTGGATCAATCAGGTTTTGAGGTTAGTTATTCATTTGATGAATTGCCGCAAGGTCAATATAAATTAGCGCTGATCCTTGAAGATTTAAAAAACAAAAAGAAAGGGATGTCAATTACAGATAAAATCTTTATAAAACAATAAAAGAAATCATTGTAAATATTAATATTTTTGCCAAAAAATATACTGCATTATGAATATTATAAAACTTGTATCATCGACATTAATTGTTTTAGCATTAGTTTCTTGTAAAGACGAAAAAAAAGAAACTGTAGCCCCTACTAACGAACCTAAAGAGGTAAAAGGGTTGCAAGTAACATTTGATTTAGTTGCCAAAAAAGATGATAATTTTCATTTGTATTATACTGAAGATGAATCAGTAAATTTTACGGAAGAAAAATCGATTTGGTTGCCCTACAAAGGGAAAGAAACGGTTCAAGAAGTTACCTTTGTTTTGCCTGAAGAAGCTGCGCCGACTAACTTGAGAGTTGATTTTGGACATGGTAAAAATCCTGAGCAATCGGATATTGTTTTAAAAAGTTTTCGTTTAAAATATTACGATAAAACTTTTGAAGCAAAAGATTCATTAATCTTCAATTATTTTTATCCAAATAAAGATAATACGCTTTTAGATAACAAAACAGCTACATTAAAGCGATTAAAGCAAGATCAAGAAACAGCACCTTGCTTGTATCCGCATACTCCATTGACAGATGAATTGAAAAAGTTAATACGTCAATAATTTTATTAACTTTATACACGTAAGCTACAAATGAATTATCTTTTGTAGCTTTTCTTTTTTTATGCAGTTACGAATAAGTAAATTGATTTTTAGTCCAGCGGTACGAAATTTTTCCATCTACGGAGTCGGCCAAGTCTTTAATTTGGTCACCCCACTGATTGTTGTGCCTTATTTGGTTCTTGTTTGTGGGGTTGAAAATTATGGGAAAATCAGCATCGGCATGGCGGTTTCCTTTTTCTTGATGGTTTTTATCGACTATGGTACCGATATTTCTGCAGTCAAAGAGATTTCGGTACAGCGCAACAATCCAAGCCAATTAAAGTCCATTATCGCCACGACCCTCGGAGCCAAAGCCATCCTTTTTTTGGTGACCACCGCTCTTTTTTCAGGCTTTATCGCTACGGTTCCCTTTTTCCATCAAGAGTACCTCCTGTTTTATTTAGGAATTCCCATTCTTCTCGGACAGCTCGTCAATCCTACGGGGATATTGCAGGGTTTGGAGCATTTTACATCAATTACCGTGATGACAATCGTTTCCAAATTGCTTTACGTAGTGCTAATTTTTACCTGTATTCAATCTACTTCCGACTATATTTATGTCAATTTATTTTGGGGAATAGCCAATACGGTTGCCTACAGTATCCTTTTGGTATACTCCTTGAAAAAACACCAAATTGTGCGCAGCGATTTTCAAATGAGTGCAATTAAACATCTTTTGCATTCTAATTTTTCTCTTTTTTCCTCGCAGCTTTTTGTCTCCCTTCAAATGTATGCTCCAGTCGTATTTTTGGGCTATTTCGGTTCCAATTTTTGGGCGGGACAGTACCGTATCGTGGAGCAGATTTTGGTGATTTTTAAAACCTATCTCTTGCTTTTTTTCAACTTTGTATACCCGCGCATTTGCTATTTGGTAGAAACCAATCGACCAGAGGCATTTCGGTATTGGCGCACCTTTAACGGGTTGAATTTTGTGTTTATCGCTGGGGCCATGGTCGTCTTGTTTACTTGTGCGTCATGGGTTGTCGGTTTTTTTACACCAACGCACCGCGATACCATTGCTGAGTTATTGCAAATCGGCATTGGAATCCCATTACTGATGGCGGTTTCGGTGCCCTTAAAACAATTGGTCTTGGGCTTTGGCCGTCAACGCGAGTACACCCGAATTACGTTGTTTGTTGTGCTCTTAACCTTGATCATTTTGGCGATTGTTATCCCGTTTTATCAAGTCAAAGGAGTGTTGTATGTTCTTTTACTAGCGGAGTTACTCACGGCAATTTTGTTTTACCTTTTCCTCAAAGAACGCCTGAAAAGGATATAGTCCAAACTATATGGTTAAAAAGTGTACCTTTGAATGTTGTAAAAAAGGTTAACACGACGAATGATTAAATCCATTTTTCAAAAATTACTCCACAAATCTGGAAAGGAATATCAAATCGATTCCCGCATCCCTTCAGGGTTGTTTTACCTTACTTTATACCAACGTTTTGTGATGTTGTTGCGTGGACTTTGGAAAACCCGACGAAAAGTTTTTATCGGGGCGGGCACTTCCTTGCACCATGTTAAAAATATTCATTTTGGACAAAGCGTAACCATCGACCGTCATTGTGTGATTGATGGCTATGCGAGTGAACCCATTCAATTGGGCGATTGTGTAAAAATCGGCGCCTTTTCCACGGTAAGTTCGACCAGTCACCTGTCCAAATTAGGCATCGGATTGAAAATGGGAAATCATTCTGCGGTGGGTATGTTTACCGAATTTGGAGCCGCCGGAGGGATAGTCATTGGCTCCAATGTAATTATGGGTTCCTACGTGAGCTTTCATTCGGAAAACCATAATTTCGCCGACCCCGATATTCCAATTCGTCTTCAAGGCGTTACTTCTAAAGGAATTACTATCGGAGACAATGTTTGGGTTGGCGCAAAAGTTACTTTTTTAGACGGTTGTCGTGTTGGAAATCATTGTGTTGTAGCTGCAGGAGCGGTAGTCAACGGCGAATACCCCGATCATTGCGTTATTGGAGGCGTACCGGCCAAAGTGCTTAAAATGTTGCAACCATGACGCTATCCCTTAAGTCCATTTCGTTGCATTCGTTTTTATTTACACTGTGTGTAATTGTACCGTATTTCAATAATTACGAATTGTCCTTTTTAATTTGGTTGGTCGTGGCTGTTATTTCGTTACGAAAACAGTATTCCCGAACCTTTCTTACCTATTGGGCGATTTTTGTTTTTCTGTTGCTTTTTGCCTTTTTGGTAGGCTGTTTTTTTGAGTATTCCCTTTACTTTATTGTCAGGGATGTCACCTATATGTTAAAACCCGTTTTGGGCTTAATGATTGGCTACCAGCTCTTTCATAAAGGAATCGAAAAACCGTTCCGTTTTCTGGTGTATTCTGGTGTGGCGATGGCGGCAATTCACTTGGTTATGGTGGCTTATGGTATTTTTTTACAAGGCGCAGCCAATGTGCGAGAGATCCGAGAATATGGGGGGTATTTCAATGATTATGAAGTATATGCGCTTTTGTTTTTGCTGTTCAACAAGCAATTTGATTTAGGACTTACGGCACGACAACGGCGTAATTTTTTAATTCTATTAGGGGTTTCAAGTTTTTTCTATTTAGCACGCACCAACTTCTTGCAGTTTGCCATTTTGTATATGGGAATGAAAGGCTATTTGTTGTTGAACAAGCGCGCCTTAAAAATTATTTTTTCGTCTTTAGTAGCTATCGTTTTAGCCTACACCGCTATTTACTACTACAATCCCGTTCGCAACGGAGAGGGGTTGGACGAGTTTTTATATAAAATTAAAATGGCGCCTGGGGAAGCCTTTAGTACTAAAATTAACCGAGACGACTGGAAGGATTTTAACGATAACTATCGATCGTATGAAAATATCCGTACGATCCAACAACTCAACCATAATGAAACCTGGTGGTTTGGTGAGGGCATCGGCTCACAAGTTGATTTAAAACAAAAAGTGTATTTGGGGGATATGGAATTGCGCTTGATTTCGATTCTACACAACGGTTTTATGACGGTTTTACTCAAAACGGGGCTTCTCGGTTTAGGTGTTTATGTGTTGTCTATTTTATTTTTCTTTTTCAACGGACGACCTCAAAACCAGGAGTTAATGACCCTCAAACTTTTGTTTATAGGTACGGGCGTCTTTTTGGTGCTCTCCAATTGGGTGTTTATGGGGGTTTACAATTTATTGGATTCCAAATCCCTTTTGATCGGTTTTTTGTTTGCCTATAAAAATCAATTAGTACAACGCAAACCATGAAAACGCTACTGTTTATTCATCAATCGGCGGAGTTGTACGGTTCTGATAAAACCTTGCTTTGGTTGATTCAAAACTTGGATCGAAAACGCTTCAAAGCGGTAGTTTTACTTCCGTTTGAGGGCCCGCTTCAGGAAGCTTTGGAAATGGCTCACGCGGAGGTACATATTGCCCCTGTGTTGAAAGTGTATCGCAAAATGTTTACGCCTGCCAATCTTTTTCGTTTTTTTAAAGATATTCAATTGGGGTTGCAGACGGTCAAAGCTTTGCATCGCAAGCATCATTTTTCTTTGATTTATTCCAATACCTTAGCCGTTTTATTGGGTGTTTTTGCCGCTCAAAAATTGCGTATTCCACACCTTTGGCATGTCCATGAAATCATTGAGTCGCCGGGTATTTTTAAAAAAGCCTACGGGAAATTACTAGCCTTACGGTCAACGTCATGGGTGGTCTATAATTCGGAGGCTACCGGTCATTTTTGGACTAAAACAGCTCCTGTAGGGCCAAAAAGTCAAGTCATTCCCAATGGATTGCCCTTACCTAAATCCGTTTCTGAATCCCAGCGCGATAGGGTGCGAGAAACTGCATTTAAAGCCACAGCGACTGATTTGGTTTTTGCATTGGTGGGTCGAATAAGCCGATGGAAAGGGCAGTTACTTGCCCTTGAAGCTTTTGCGGGTATTGCGCAACAGTATCCACACACGCGTTTGGTGTTTATCGGATCGGCTCCCCCAAATCAGGAGCATTTTGAAGAAAATTTACACGCTGAAATTAATCGTCTCGGGATACAACATCAAGTTGTTCATTTGCCTTTTCAAGAGGATATTCAATCGTATTGGGCTTCCATTGATGTGGCGTTGGTACCTTCTACCGAACCCGAGCCTTTTGGTTTGGTAGCTGTTGAAGCTATGCTGGCGGGCAAACCCGTTATTGGAGCCAATCATGGAGGATTGACCGAAATTGTTGACCACGAAGCAACAGGATTCTTGGTTAAACCTGGTGATGTGACCACTTTGCGCGATGCGATGTCCTTTTTTATCACCCATCAAGAAGCCGCGGCACGTATGGGAGAAACTGGCAAAGAGCGTGCGCGTACCCATTTTTCAGTGCAAAGTTATACCCGCGCCTTCGAAACCCTCTTCGAACGTTTTTAAGGGGATAATTTTATTTTTTTCATTCCACAAAACGCCTATTTTTGCTCGGTAATTTTTTTTGCATGAAAATAGCTATACTTGGAACCCGAGGCATTCCAAATCATTACGGAGGATTTGAGCAATTTGCCGAATTCTTTGCCGTTTATTTGGCCGAAAAAGGGCACGAGGTATACTGCTATAATTCGCACGATCATAAATTTCAAGAAAAAACATTTCACGGCGTACATATTATTCATCAATACGATCCCGAATATAAGTTGGGTACCTTTGGCCAATTTATTTACGATTACAATTGTATTCGCGATGCCCGAAAACGAAATTTTGACATCATTCTACAATTAGGGTATACCAGCAATTCGATTTGGTTTTTTCTACTTCCCAAAAAGCCCATTATCATTACCAATATGGATGGTATAGAGTGGAAAAGGTCAAAGTATAACAAATCGGTACAGCAGTTTTTAAAATTTGCCGAACGTTTGGCCGCGATGAGTAGCGACTATTTGGTTTCAGATTCGTTAGGGATTCAAAAGTTTTTGGAGCGACGCTATGGAAAAAAATCAACCTACATTGCTTACGGGGCGTATCCTTTTTCCAATCCGGATCCTTCCATTTTAACGGAATACGGAGTAGAAGCAGGGGGCTATAATATGATTATGGCGCGTTTCGAACCCGAAAATAATTTCCAATTGGTTCTTGATGGAGTGGTAGAAAGCGGTGAAACGACACCTATTTTGGTGGTTGGCAACCATCAAACGAAGTATGGTGCGTATTTAAAAAATCGGTATGCTCAGTATCCACATATCCGATTTATGGGCGGAATTTACAATCTTTCGCACTTGAATAATTTGCGGTACCACTGCAATTTATATTTTCACGGACATTCTGTGGGAGGGACCAATCCTTCGTTGCTAGAGGCCATGGCATCGCAAGCCTTAATTGCAGCCCATGATAATGATTTCAATAAAGGAGTGCTTCAAGAGAACGCCTTTTTCTTTTCTACCCCTAAAGAAGTCGCGCACATCCTCAAAACTGCCAAAAAAAGTGATACCTTGCACTTCATAAAAAACAATTACGAGGCCATTGTAACACAGTTCAATTGGAGTAAAATTAATGGGGAATATTTACAATTATTTGAAGCTTGCATGGCAAAAGGAAAGCCATGATTTTCGTCAAAATCCACTACCGTATTTTGTTTTACTTGTCGTTTTAACGATTCCTTTACCCCATATTTTCAGTAGTATTGCTGCTATTCTTTGGGTTGTTTTGGCCTTATTTTTACGCAAAAAAGGAACACCAAAATGGAATCCCGCCTTGATATGGCCGTTGTTATTGTATGTGGGTTTGGCGCTTTCTTATTGTTGGTCCATAGCCCCGTCACTTACCCTTTCAGCACTTACAAAGCAAATCCCGTTGCTTTTGTTCCCTTTGGTGTTTTTTATCCATAGCCAATGGTCTCCCGAGGCGGAAACAAAGATTAAAAACGGTTTAGCCTACGGGTATTCGGTTTTCGCTCTTTTTTGGTTGCTCAAAGCGCTCATACGATATTGTCTTACCGGAGATCAAAATGTGTTTTTTTATCATGATTTAGTGACCCATGATGTCAACGCAATTCATGTTTCATTGTACGTTGCCGTAGCTTTTTTTATAGTGCTTGAAAAGCAGGTTCGCACACTTTTGGAATCGATTTTTATGGGCGTTTTAGGGTTGGTTATGGTCTTGCTTTCCTCCAAAAACGTCATCATTATCTTTTTAGGATTATTTGTTATTCGATGGATACAGCAGTACCGCCATCGGGTACCCTTTCGTGTTAAAATGTTGCTTGGAGGAATTTCTATCGGTTTGTTACTTCTTTTTTCGGGTAAAATTATGGACCGATTTCGACTAGAGGTAGCTTCAAATACGGGTCATGAAACGGTTAATCGTACGATTGGAGATGCAACAAATAAGGTCTATAATGTAACAGTGCAGCAAGCGTGGAATCAACCCACTTTTAAAGCCAATGATTTTTTTCCAGGGACAGCTTTACGCGTGTATCAAATTCGAATATTTCTTGAAATGATGGGCGAAGATGGACAATGGCTTACAGGCTATGGAGCGAATGCAACCGACGAAAAAATTCGGCAAAAACGTATAGAACACCAACTTTATCAAGGCTATGATGTATTCAACTTCCATAACCAGTATATTCAATTTTTTGCAGAAATTGGAATCATTGGTTTTATTATTTGCATCATAATGGTGTTTGTAAATTTGAAAATTGCCATAAATCGAAAAGATTTCGTTCATTTTTCTTTTGCAATTTTGATTATAAGTTTATTTTTGACAGAGTCATTTTTGGCACGCCAACGCGGAGTAATTTATTTTACCCTCATGTATTGTTTATTCATGTCCTTTTCACCCAAAGGGAATATTAAGAAGTTACTATGAAAAGAATTTTAATCACTGGTGCAGCAGGATTTTTGGGCTCACATTTATGCGATCGTTTCTTAGCTGAGGGATACCATGTTATTGGAATGGATAACCTAATCACTGGCGATTTAAAAAACATTGAACACTTATTCAAAGAAGAACATTTTGAGTTTTATCATCATGATGTCACCAAATTTGTTCATGTTCCAGGACATTTGGATTATATTTTACATTTTGCCTCACCGGCGAGCCCCATTGATTATTTGAAAATTCCAATTCAAACCTTAAAAGTAGGTTCATTGGGAACGCACAACTTATTGGGCTTGGCACGGGTAAAAAAAGCAAGAATTCTTATTGCTTCTACCTCTGAAGTTTATGGTGATCCTTTGGTGCATCCGCAAACTGAAGATTATTATGGCAATGTAAATACCATTGGTCCACGTGGTGTGTATGACGAAGCCAAGCGTTTTCAGGAATCGATTACTATGGCATATCATACCTTCCATGGAGTAGAAACACGTATTGTGCGTATTTTTAACACTTATGGACCCCGTATGCGACTGAATGACGGCCGCGTAATTCCTGCTTTTATCGGGCAAGCTTTACGAGGTGAAGATTTAACGGTGTTTGGCGATGGTAGTCAAACGCGATCCTTTTGTTATGTGACCGATCAAGTGGAAGGTATTTACCGTTTGTTATTATCTGATTACAATATGCCCGTAAATATTGGTAATCCTGACGAAATTACGATTCGCGATTTTGCTGAGGAAATCATTAAACTTACAGGTACCGAGCAGAAAATTATTTACCATCCTCTTCCGGTTAATGATCCGTTACAAAGACAACCAGACATCACCAAAGCAAAGGAAATTTTAGGCTGGGAACCCAAAGTAAGTCGTTCCGAAGGGATGAAGCTAACCTATGACTATTTCAAATCCTTGACCTCCGAGGAATTGTTGCGTGAGGAGCATAAAGATTTTAAAAATTATATTCACTAAACCCACCTTCAAGTGCATCATACAGGTCGGTATTCCAAATACATACGTCCCATAAGTATTCTACTAGATTTACTAGTAGTCAATGCACTTAGTTTATATTTTTTTAGAGAGCTACGCGTTGATTTTTTGGTCTACATTCCGTACCAAATTTTAGCTTGGTCTCTGATTGCGTTATTGGTTCGGTTTTACGAAGTGTATCGATTTACTACGCCTGTTGAAATTATTTCCAAATTATTAAAGCAATCCACCTTGTTTTTATTGTTGGTAATTGCTTTTTTCCCCTTTGCAAAATCCACAATTTTTAGTGGTAAAGCTATAGCCTGGCTGCTTTCGGTGAGTTTTGTTATTATCACAGGATTCAAATATTTTTTCTTTTATTACCTGAAAAAATACCGATTGTTAACACACAATAATTACCGTTCTGCAGTGATTATTGGGTATACTCCGGAAGCGTTGAATTTGAAAAAAGTTTTTGAAACGCGACAAGATTACGGGTATCGTTTTCATGGTTTTTTTTCCGATAAAAAGCAAGGACCTGAAATTGTTGGAAAAATCGATGAGTTAAAGGCTTTTGTTTTGGAAAAAAGAATCGATGAAATCTACTGTTCCTTGAACGAAATTTCTAATGAGAAAATCAAAGAATTGGTTCAATTTGCCGATGAATTCCGTAAGACTATCAAATTTATTCCCGATACAAAAGAGATTCTTTCCAAGAATTTGAAAATTGATTATTACGAACTCTTCCCTGTATTATCACTGCAAAAAACACAGTTACACGATCCGCTTATAAAAGGTTTTAAGCGCGCTTTCGACATTCTCTTTTCATTAATTGTTATCGTATGTATACTCTCTTGGTTGACGCCAATTATTGGACTTTTGATTTTGCTTGAATCTCGCGGCCCTATTTTTTTCAAACAAGGGCGCCCTGGATTGGATGAGAAAGAATTCTTTTGCTACAAGTTTCGATCCATGCATCAAAATGTCAACACCGAGCAAGAAGCTTCTCGCAACGATCCACGAGTGACGCGTATGGGTCGGTTTATGCGAAAAACGAGTATTGATGAACTACCCCAATTTTTCAATGTATTTCTTGGTGATATGTCGGTAGTAGGGCCGCGACCACACCTTTGGTCACAAAATAAAGCGTATGCCAACAAAATCAAGAAGTACATGGTTCGCCTTTATGTAAAACCAGGCATCACCGGATTGGCCCAAGTAAAAGGTTTTCGTGGAGAAATTGAAACGGATGAAGACATGATTAATCGCATCAAATACGATGTGTTTTATATAGAAAACTGGTCGTTTGTTTTAGATATTAAAATCATCGTTCAAACCGTCATCAATATTTTTAAGGGCGAAGAAAAAGCGTACTAGAATACTCCTTGTTCGATTAAACCTTTTACCTGTTTTTCGATATCAAAATCCGCTTGCGCCTGTTCAAAAACTTTTGTTTTCAAGGCCGCTAATTCGGATTTATCCAAGGCATTTATCTCCAGAAGTTGGTGTTGCATGGCGCTAAAATCGCCCACAGGAACCACCCAACCCAATCCGTGATTTGTCACTATATTTTCGCCCTCACCACCGCCAAAATACAAAATAGGAAACCCTAAACTTCCGTACTCAAAAATTTTGGAGGGAACCGAACCGTAAATCCTTGTAGTTAAAGGCACAATGGCGATGTCAAAGGTTTTAAGCATTTCATGAAGTGCCTTGCGGTCCATCATGCCATGGAAAAATATCGGTTGTTGTGGATGGTTTTGTAAATAGGCTTCGATTTCTTTCTTCTCAGCGCCATCCCCGAAAATGTGCAATTCAATTCGCGTTCCCACCAAGTCAAGTTGCCGACATAATTCATACACGCCTTGGGCAACCCCCAACAATCCTGCGTAGAATACTTTTATGGTAGGCTCCGCTGAGGTTTGCAGGTCACATTGTTTCTCTGCATGATCGGGATAATTTCGATACAAATACCCTTGCTTATTGGGGAAAATCGAATGAACATGATCCAAAATTTCTTGCGATTGTCCCAACAGTATAGAAGCCTTATGATAGATAAAGCGCTCCATGAAAAGGGAAACGTTATGCGAAAATGACCCTTTTTTCAATGCATTAAGTTCCAAGGCTGCCAAAGGCCATAAATCGGAGATATTAAGGATAATTTTCTTTCGTTTTAGCGATAAAATAGCCACCGAAAGAAAAGACAACAACAAAGGAGGCGATTGCACGATTACTTTTTTGGGTGTTTTTTTAAACAGTAAAAACAGCACCAAAACACTTGAAAACGAAAGGATGGACAGCAAGCGTTTGACAATATTCTTACTGTTACTCGGATAAATCCAAAGGCGTTTTATCCGAATTCCTTTTTGGAGTTCTGTCACCGAAAATTTCCCGCGGTATTCTGGAAACAATTCGCCCTTGGGATAATTTCCCAAGGGGCAAAGCACCGTGACTGCATAGTTGTTTTTATGTAATTGTAAGGCCATTTGCTCAATTCGATTGGCAGCGGCCCCTTTTTCAGGCGGATAATAGTTAGAGATTATGAGTATGTCTTGCATTAGTTCCTCTTTTGCCACAAAATATCGACAATACGTTCAGAAGCTTTTCCGTCCCATAATTCAGGAATCCCCGCCTTTTTCATTCCGTTTTGAAGAAAAGAAGTATACGTTTCTACCAACTTTTCTACTTGTGTTCCTACCAAGTGATTGGTTCCTATAGTAATCGTTTCGGGACGTTCAGTATTGTTACGTAAGGTAAAACATGGAATTCCAAGTACCGTAGTTTCTTCCGAAATTCCACCGCTATCGGTAATTACGGCAAAGCTATGTGCCACCAAGTACATGAAATTTAAATACCCTTGCGGTTCGATAAAAACAATATTTTGCGTATCCAATTGCCGCTTGCCCAAAATTGCTTTAGTTCGAGGGTGAATGGGGAAGATGATTTTTTTTCCTTGTGCCAACGCATCAATACCTTGCAGCAAATGCAGTAACGAATCCTCTTCATCGACGTTGGCCGGTCGGTGTAAGGTAAGTACGATATAGTTTCCTTTTTCAAGGGCGAAATCCTCCCAAAACAAAGGTCGCTGAAAGCGGTGTTGATTTTGATATAAGGTGTCAATCATTACGTTCCCCACAAAATGCACAGCATCGGGTTGCGCACCATATCGAATTAAATTTTCAGTAGCCAAGGGAGAGGTGGTAAAGAAATAATCGGTAATGCTATCGGTTACGATTCGGTTGATTTCTTCAGGCATAGTCATATCTCCCGAACGAATTCCCGCTTCGACATGCGTTACTTTTAGGTTCATTTTTTTGGCTACAAGCGCACAGGCCATGGTTGAATTGACATCGCCAACCACCAAAACCATATCGGTAGGATTTTCCAATAATTCTTGTTCAAAAGCTACCATAATATTGGCCGTTTGCACCGATTGGGAACCGCTTTTTACCTCAAGATTGGCATTGGGTTTGGGGATATTCAGCTCTTCAAAAAACGTATCACTGAGGTTTTTATCATAATGTTGACCCGTATGTACCAAACGATAGGAAAGTGGAATACCCTCCTGCTGTTTTTGTTCTATTGCTCGAATAATAGGAGCAATTTTTATAAAATTAGGTCGTGCACCCGCAACGATAGTTATTTTCATAATCTAATTTTTATACCCAATGGGTTTTCGATTTTCAGCCGGTTTGACTTCGTTTAATTCGTCTAAATACGAAAACACTAACTCAATATTTTTATCGTGGTTCTCCACTTTTTGTTCCAATAAATGGATTTTTTCCTGTACTTCGGAATGCTCCATAATCCTTTGTCGCATTTGGGTGAATAGTCGCATGATTTGAATATTCACCGAAATAGCCAGTTCCGAATGAATCACACTCGAAAGCATGAGAATGCCATGTTCGGTAAAGGCCATAGGCGCGTGTCGTAATCCCATTTTTAACGATTTGGAAGACGCAAATTGCGACCTCCAATTATGTAATTCATCCTCAGTCAAAACAAACATAAAATCTTCAGGAAAACGAGATAAATTTCGTTTTACTGCTTCTATTAACCGTTTTGTTTCAATTCCGTACAATTGGGCCAAATCGCGATCCAAGAGTACTTTTTTGTTTCGGATAACTTAAATTTTATCCAATACCGTTTCATTAGGGCGCATAGAATTTTGCATAGGCGTTGTATTTAAAAATTATTTTGGTTTATATCAAGGAAATAAATTGCTTCAATTTCCCACTTTTGCTACGTACTAAGGTCTCTTTTCGGGAAAAATGAAAAGTCAATCCCGATTCCAAATAGGTTTCGATGGCCTGCTCAATCGCTTTTATTTGCGGTAAAGTCAAAGCAATTCGACTCACATATTCGATTTCAAAAGTATCTATTTTGGTTTGTTTTATCACAAATTCTTGCACATTTCCATCGTCTTCAATGATACTTTTGGTCACATAGTAAAAGGTCAGTCCCGGCGATTTTTTACCGCTTGGCAATACCGCAATATCATTGGTGCGTCCAATGAGTTTATGGAGAATGGGTTTTTGTAATGTGCTTTTTTCATCCAAAATGCCCAAATCACCGATGTCATACCGAATAAACGGATGGGCTTTGTTGTATAACGAAGTAATCACAATACGTCCTTCTTGACCGTTTGGCACCGGATTATCCTGTGCATCCAAAATCTCTACAAACAACGTTTCCGCATTCACTTGCCATTCGCCTTTAGGATTTTGAAAGGCAATCAAATCCAATTCAGAGGCGCCGTATTCGTTGATAATCGGAATCCCAAATTGATTTTCTAAAAGGATTTTATCTTCAGGGAACAACATTTCTGAGGTTACGACACAACATTTTAGGGTTGGACAAACGTCTTTTAAAACGATGTTTTTTTGCTGCAAAAATTTAGCAAACAAGACAATAGAACTCGTGTATCCATTGATGTTGTCAAATTTTTTTCGGCGAAAGGTAGTCAACACTTCCTCCAGGACTTTATCCGATAAATCAAAAATAGGAAAGCGAAACCGACCGCTTAAAAAATCCTTAAGCCGTTCTTTGGCATACCCCATGGTATCCAAGGGAATACCGTAAAATCGCGCTTGATAAGAGGTGTTAAAATCAATGCCAAATTGCCCAAATTGGGTAATGATGTTGGCCCAAGTGAGCGCGTGGGAAAATTTATCTTTGGCAAAAATAAACGGATCGCCACTCGACCCCGAGGTTTTGTTTACGTATACATTCTTAACGGTGTAACCTTCCGAAAGGCGTTGGGCCAAAGGTTGCTGAAAATGTTTTTTGGTCATAATCGGCAGTGACAACCAATCGGCACTATTTTTTTGAGACACCAATTGTTGGTACAACGGATTGTGTTGCACATGGTGTGCTACGATAGCCTGTCGCTGCGTCAGCAGGTAGTCGGCAAATTTTTCTGAGGAAAGATTTCGAATTTGTGCATACTGCTTTTTAGCCTCCTTCATGGGAAAGCCTTGCATTTGCAATGAAAAATCAAACAGTCGAAACACCCGATTCATTTTTTTCAAAAGTAATAAATTCAAGGCAGGTCTGTGTGAAACTTTTTAAAAGATTGCCTTTTACAAACGTCAAAAACACCCTATTTTTGCACCACAACGATTTTCGATTTTTACATTCGAAATAACACAACAACACATGACTATTTTACTTCTTGGATCGGGCGGGAGAGAACATGCTCTAGCTTGGAAAATGCTTCAAAGTTCGCACTGTACTCAATTATTTGTGGCCCCTGGAAATGCAGGAACGGCTGCGATTGCTACCAATGTTGATATAAACCCGAATGATTTTCAAGCGGTGAAACAATTTTGCTTGGCGCACCAAGTAGGTATGGTGGTTGTTGGACCCGAGGATCCTTTGGTGAATGGGATTTATGATTTTTTTAAAAATGATGTGGAACTAGCGGCGATTCCAGTTATTGGTCCTTCAAAAGAAGGGGCACAATTGGAAGGCAGTAAAGAATATGCCAAACAGTTTTTGGTGCGTCACCACATTCCCACGGCGCGCTATGAAAGTTTTACCCCCGAAACAGTTGAACAAGGTTGTGCTTTTTTGGAAACCTTAACCGCTCCGTATGTCTTGAAAGCCGATGGATTGGCCGCGGGGAAAGGCGTTTTGATTCTCACCGATTTGGAAGAAGCTAAAACGGAATTGCGGAATATGTTGGTACACGCCAAGTTTGGTTCGGCCAGTGCAAAAGTGGTTATTGAAGAGTTTTTGAGCGGGATTGAGCTGAGTTGTTTTGTATTGACGGATGGAAAAAGTTATAAAATACTTCCCACGGCCAAAGATTACAAACGTATCGGAGAAGGCGATACGGGTTTGAATACCGGCGGGATGGGTGCCGTTTCTCCAGTGCCTTTTGCCGATGCCGCTTTTATGGAAAAAGTTGAAACGCGCATTGTAAAACCTACGATTGCAGGATTACAGCAAGAAAATATTGAATACAAAGGATTTGTGTTTATTGGATTAATTAAAGTGGGCGACGATCCTTTCGTAATCGAATATAATGTCCGCATGGGCGACCCCGAAACCGAAGTGGTGATGCCGCGCTTACAGTCGGATTTGGTAGCGATTTTTAAAGCGGTTGCCGAACAGCAGCTGGACACAATTACCCTTGAGATCGATCCGCGAAGCGCTACGACCATTATGGTGGTATCGGGCGGTTACCCTGAAGGGTATGAAAAAGGAAAAACAATTAGCGGTTTAGAAGCGGTCAAGGATTCAATCGTGTTTCACGCCGGAACAAAATTGCAAGAGGGTCAAGTTGTTTCCCATGGTGGACGTGTTTTGGCGGTTACCTCGTATGGTGAGACGTACCAAGAGGCCATAAAAAAATCTTACCAAAACATAGCGAAGCTACATTTTGATAAGATGTATTATCGAACCGATATCGGTTTTGATTTATTTTAAAAACGAGTGAGCCGTTGTATCTTGGTTGTCTTCGTTGTTTTCTTTGTGTAAATTCAATTGTTTACACCAGTAAACTACATAGTATCCACAGATGATGATACCGATCCAATTTAGGAAATTGGCACCCCACCAACCCCAATAGCCTTCCAATTCCAATTGACGCAAAGCATCAAGAGGTAAAAAAAGGAAATCGACAAATAGCGACTGTATAGCTTCAAAAAATGCTTTCATTTTTAAATCAAGTGTTATATTTACAAGCACAAAAGTATAAAATATCCGCATGATAACAACAATTTTTAAGAAATCTACACCCATAAATTATAGCTTGATTGTTTTGGCTACATTAGGGTTTTATTTTTTATATCAAATTCATGTTGGGTTTCAAGGGTTGGGTTGGATTGAATACCTGCAAAAAGGGCTAATTCTATTCTTACTTTTTGCCTCTTTATTTTTGGTCAATTTTATTGTTAAAAAGAATGTGCTGACCAAAGACAGTTCCTACACCTTGTACTTTTTTCTCCTTTTTCTCCTTTTTTTTCCTGAATTGTGGAACAATGTCCGATTGATGTTGGCCAACTTTTTTGTACTGTTGGCATTGCGGCGGTTGATTTCCTTGCAAACCCTAAAAGCGCCTAAGGAGAAAATATTTGATGCTTGTTTGTGGATTTTTATCGCGAGTTTATTCCAATTTTGGGCGTTACTTTTCGTTGTATTGGTTTATGTTTCCATTATTTTTCACGTTTCCCGCGATTACCGCAATTGGTTGATTCCGTTTGTTGCGTTTTTTATTTTTGGCATCATTGGTATTGCTTGCTCCTTATTTTTTGATTTAGATGCGTTAAGTCAGTATCTTGCTCAAGAGAAAGTGGGCTATTCGCTGGATTATTTTTCGGGACAAAACGCACACATTGCTTTTTCGATGTTTGTTGTGGCCATCATTTTCTTTTTTATTCCTGCGGCATTAACAGTGACCAATCGCCCGTTGAACTTGCAAGCTTCCTATAAAAAATTACTATTTGCTTTGGTCTTGGGAGGCGTTCTTTTTGCAATTTCTATTCCAAAAAGCAATGAGTTGTTGGTGTTTATGTTTTTTCCTTTGGCGGTTTCAGCTACTTTGATGATTGAAAATAGCACCAACAAAGTGCAGCAAGAGTTAATCCTTTGGATCACGTTAGCCTGCGGATTGTTTGCGTTTTTTAGTCAGTTATAATTTACTCCCGTAAGCCAAATCACCTGCGTCGCCCAATCCGGGGATGATGTAGTTTTTTTCATTCAATCGCTCGTCCAAGGCCGCTACCCACAAATGACATTCTTTTGGCAAATGTTCCTCTAAGTAGGCAATTCCCTCGGGCGCTGCAATCACTACAGCGATATGAATTTCTTTTGGTTTTTGTTCCAAATGCAGTTGGTTTAACACAGCCACAATGGATTGCCCTGTGGCCAACATGGGGTCGATTAAAATCAAATTCTTGTCTTGAAATGACGGGGCCGCTTGGTATTCGACCAAAATTTCAAAAGCATCATCTTGATTGTAATGATGACGATATGCCGACACAAATCCGTTTTCAGCCTCATCAAAAAAGTTCATAAACCCTTGATGAAGCGCCAGCCCCGCACGCAAAATCGAACATAAAACCACATGGTCGGCTAGTGTAGTCGTGGGTTTGAGACCCAGCGGTGTTTGTACTGTCACCGGTTTATACTCGAGCGTTTTGCTCAATTCATACGCCATAATTTCACCGATACGCTCGATATTTTTTCGAAAACGCATGCTGTCTTTTTGAATGGAAATATCTCGTATTTGAGCCAAAAAATGATTCAAAATACTGTTTTGTTCGGAGATGTAGTGGATGTGCATGTGCGCGGATTTTGTCTGTCAAAGTAACGGGATAAAAACTATCTTTGCAAAAAAACTACACCTATGTTTGCTGAATTTGCTTTTCCCATTTTTGAACGCTGTATTCGTGAGTATCATGTGATCAACGACGTATATCAACCGACTTTGAATCCATACGAAAAGGGTAGTATTGAGTATTTATTGTACGCCAAAAACTGGGTCGATACGGTGCAGTGGCATTATGAAGACATTATTCGGGATCCGCAAATTGACCCGGTAGCTGCTTTGGATTTAAAGCGTAAAATTGATGCGTCCAACCAGGTACGCACCGACATGGTGGAGTATATTGATAGTTATTTTCTTCAAAAATATAGCGGTGTTCAAGTGAAGGCCAATGCTAAAATTAATACTGAGAGTCCTGCGTGGGCCATTGACCGCTTGTCTATTTTGGCGTTGAAAATTTATCACATGCATGAAGAAGCAACGCGTCCCGATGCTTCCGATGAGCACCGTGCCAAATGCCAAGAAAAACTAAATGTACTTTTGGACCAAAAGAACGATATGTTTACCTCTATCAGTGAGTTGTTGACCGATATTGAAAATGGTGACAAGTACATGAAAGTCTACAAACAGATGAAAATGTATAACGACGAGGATTTGAATCCCGTGTTGTACCAGCAGAAAAAATAATTGGCGCAAAAAACACGACATATTGCTTTTATTCGCCTTTCAGCCATGGGCGATGTTGCGATGACGGTGCCGGTTATTTTGGCCTTCATGCAACACCATCCTGAAGTAAAGGTGACGGTCGTTTCCCGTGCCTTTTTTAAACCTATTTTTTTACAGATTCCTCAAATTCAATTTGTTTCGGTTCATACCCATCATCAACACAAAGGGTTGTGGGGTATTTTTCGGTTGTACCGCGAATTGAAAGCGCTGGGTGTCACTGAAATCGCCGATTTTCACAATGTGTTGCGATCCAAAATACTACGCGTTCTTTTTGCATTAAGGGGTCAAAAAACCGCGTATACCGACAAAGGACGTTTGGAAAAAAAGCAGTTGACCCGACTGGAGGAAAAAACCATTGCCCCGCTTAAGCCGATGACGCTTAGACATATCAAAACCCTCCAAAAGTTGGGGTATACCGTTCCTTTTGACACGCTATATTACCTGCCCAAAGAGGCGCTTTCGCCCAATGTTCTGGAGCAAACCGGCCCCAAGCAGCAATTGTGGATTGGCATAGCTCCTTTTGCCCAGCATTCGGCCAAGGTGTATCCGATAGATTTATTGCAAAATGTTGTTGCTGAGTTGGCCCAAGGACCCTATCGTATTTTCTTATTGGGTGGTGGTCGTCGCGAATCGGAACTTTTGGATACGCTTACACCTTTGGGGGAGCGCATCAAGAATATGGCCAATAAAATTTCCTTTGAACACGAGTTGGAACTCATAGCCAACTTAGACTTGATGGTTTCGATGGACAGCGGAAATGCGCATTTGGCAGCATTATATGGTGTAAAAACGATTACGCTTTGGGGCGCCACCCATCCGTATGCGGGATTTGCGCCGTATGGACAACCGTTGGACTATTGTCTTACAGCCGATCGTTCGCAATATCCGTTTTTGCCTACCTCTATTTATGGCAATAAAAAAGTTGCGGGTTATGAGCAAGCCATGCGTACCATAACACCGCAACAAATTCTTCAAAAGATTTACAGTATTTTATCGGAGGAGCGTTAGAACGCTTTATCTCCTTGTTTATACATCATCAAAGTCGACATAAATTTCGGGGGTTGTAGGATGCGCTTGGCAGGTAAGGATTAATCCCTCGGCGATTTCACTGTCGGTGAGAATAGCATTTTTCTTCATGGTTGCGGCACCGCTGGTCACTCGGGCGAGACAACTGCTGCAAATACCCCCTTGACAGGAATATGGAGCGTCGATGCCTTGTTTTAAAGCAGCTTCCAAAATGGTTTGTTTTTGGCTCATTTCAAAGGCTGTTTCCTCGCCATCGACTTGGAGTGTAATCGCTGTATGTCCTTCTCCTGTAGGCGCGGCACCACTTTGACTGGAAGATGTAAACAATTCAAATTTTATTGCTTTTTCAGGAATATTGTGCTCTTTCAGAGTGTTGGTAACAGTAGTAATCATTTCCTCGGGACCACACAAATAGAATTTATCAAATTCTTTTTCCTTGTGTTTGTTGTTTATTACAAAATTGACAATGGATTTATCAATACGGCCAAACAATTCGCTTTCTTGGGTTTGGCTAAAGACATAGTGTACGAAAAAACGGCCCACATACTGTTGTTGCAATTCGTGCAATTCGTGGTGAAAAATAGTTTCGGCTACCGATTTATTCCCATAGACCAACACGAAGGTACTTTGGGGTTCGCTTTCTAACACCGATTTAAGAATAGAGAGCACGGGAGTAATGCCGCTACCGGCCGCAAATCCAGCATAGTTGCGTTGTCGATCGATTTGGGGTTCGAAGGTAAATTTTCCCTCAGGAACGCTCACTTCAAGCACATCACCGGGTCTTAAATTTTTATTAGCAAAAGAAGAAAAAAGTCCAAATTTAACCGCCTTTACAGCAATGCGCAGTTCCCCGCTTTTGGGTGAAGCACAAATCGAATAGGCGCGACGAATTTCTTGTCCGTCTAAGGTAAGTTTTAAAGTAACATATTGTCCGGCTACAAACGTGTAAGCAGCTTGTAATTCGGCGGGAATTTGAAACGCCAAGGAGACCGACTGTTCGGTTTCGCGACGCACATCTTTTATCAAGAGTTTATAAAAAGTAGACATAGCTATAAATTTTTGGCAAAGGTACGAAGACTCTCTTAAATGTTTGGAGTAGAAATTGCCGATGTTTATGGGGTGGGGTTTCTGGCAGGAATTTGCGGTAGGGGGTGAAGTGGAAAGCCCGCAAGCGAAGTATGAGTGCGGACTTGTAGCGGAACACCCGACGGCAAGGGATGGGTGGATAGATGAAAAAAGTTCATTTGCCGGACCGCCCAAATTGTAACAAATTTGTTATCTTGTTCACTAATTGAAAAACCTAAAACCTATGATACGTCGTTTTCTTTCGTTGGAATGGAAATCGTTTGCCCGGTCGGCCTCGTTTCAAACCAACCTCGCCTTAAAGATTTTGATGGCTTTGGGAGCATTGTACTTTATTGTTTGTTTTTTGATTATTGGATTGGCGGTCTATCCGATTTTGAAAGAGCAAGGGTACAATCCGGTGCAAACCATCAATCGCATCATGATTTATTATTTGACGGCCGATTTGATTATACGGTATTTTATGCAAAAAATGCCCGTGATGAATATTCGTCCGCTGTTGGTGACGCCGCTCAAAAAAAGTACGGTGATTCACTTTTTGTTGGGAAAAACATGGTTTTCCTTTTTCAACATCATCCATGCTTTTTTTCTGGTTCCTTTTACGGCAATGATGCTTTACAAAGGGGAGCCTGTTGGGTCGACCTTGGCCTGGTGGTTGGGCATAAGCGCATTGATTTACTGCTGTAATTTCACCAATATTTTACTCAACAACAAGGATGCTGTTTTTTATCCGATGGCGGGATTGGTGTTGCTTTTGGCCGCTTCGCAATACTATGGTTGGTTTGATATTACCGCGTATACGTATCCGTTGTTTCAAGCTGTATTTGACACCCCAGTTATGGCGCTAGTGCCTGTTGTGCTCTTGGGGCTTTTGTACTATGCAACCTACCGCTATTTTGTGGGTCATATGCATTTGGATGAGAAATTGGCTTCGAAAGCTGAAATCGCACAAACCGAGAATTTAACATGGTTGAATCAGTTTGGCACTTTGGGAACGTTTTTGAAAAATGACATTCGCTTGCTCAAGCGAAATAAGCGTTCCAAAACAACTTTGGTGATGAGTGTGTTGTTTATTGCTTATGGGTTGTTGTTTTATACCAATTCGATTGAAGCCTATCAATCGGCGCCGATGCAAATGTTTGCAGCGATTTTTTGTACGGGTGGATTTTTGTTTGTGTTTGGCCAATTTATTCCGAGTTGGGATAGCGCCTACTACCCATTGATGATGAGTCAAAACATTCAGTACCGCGATTATTTAATGTCGAAATGGTGGTTGATGGTGTTGGCTACGTTTGTCTCTACGTTGATTGCTTCTTTTTATTTGTATTTCGGTTGGGACGTCTACAAAATGATCATTGTGGGTGCGGTTTTTAATATGGGATTCAATTCGCATTTGGTCATGTTGGGTGGTGCGTATGTAAAAACCCCCATTGATTTGACAACGAGCAAACAAGCCTTTGGGAACAAACAGGCTTTTAATGCCAAGACGATGTTGATTTCTTTACCCAAAATGTTGCTTCCTATGGGATTGTATTCGTTGGGTTATTATACCCATTCTTCCGACTTAGGAGCGCTTTTGGTGGCGGGTGCTGGCGTATTGGGCTTTGCCTTCCGCGATCGCGTGTTTTCGCAAATTGAAAAAATTTATAAAGTAGAAAAGTATGCCACGTTGGCGGCTTACAAACAAAAAGCATAACGATAAACTTCCTTCCTCATGATACAAGTACAACAATTAAGTAAGATGTACGCTAATGGCGTCAAAGTTTTAGATATTAACGAATTGGAAATTCCTAAGGGACAGAGTTTTGGATTGGTAGGCAACAACGGTGCAGGGAAAACCACCTTGTTTAGTTTGCTGCTAGATTTGATTCAGCCCACTACAGGAAAAGTGATTAACAATGGGGTTGCGGTGAGTTCGAGCGAGGCTTGGAAACCGTTTACCGCAGCGTTTTTGGACGAGAGTTTTTTAATCGGTTACTTGACGGCGGAAGAATACTTTTATTTTATCGGGGAACTTCGAGGCCAGAACAAAGCCGATGTAGACGCCTTGTTGGCCAAGCATGAAGATTTTTTCAACGGAGAGATTTTGACCAAGAAAAAGTATTTGCGCGATTTGTCGAAAGGGAATCAGAAAAAAGTGGGAATCATCGCAACGTTGATTGGCAATCCCGAAGTGATTATTTTGGACGAACCCTTTGCGAATTTAGATCCAACGACAGTGAATCGATTAAAAAAGATTTTAAAAGAATTGGCCGAAGATCCCAACGTAACGTTGTTGGTATCGAGCCACGATTTGGTGCATACCGTTGAGGTTTGTAATCGTATTGTGGCACTGCATTTGGGTCAGGTAGTCAAAGACATTCAAACCAGCCCAGAGACGCTTCAAGAGTTGGAAGCCTTTTTTGCGGTATAAGGTTGCTATATCTTCTCAGGTACACCCCAATGGTTTCGGCTGTTGGGGTGTACTATTTTCAATTTTCCCCCTATTTTTTTTCACTTTACAAAAAGAAATGTATTTTTACCCGTTAGATATACTAAAAGCGCCAAATTGCAGTTAGTTACATAAACGTTTTTGACTTGAAAAACTCAACCCCAAAATATTTCCTTTTTTTCGGATTTGCTGCCGTACTCGTGGCTTGTTCTACGAAAAAAGATGCCTTTGTCAATCGAAAATTTCACGCATTAAATACTAAATACAATATTTTATACAATGGTGAAGTAGCGATGGACCAAGGGGTCGTGGATTTACGCAACCAGTATAAAGACAATTTTTGGGAGGTGCTGCCCGTGGAGCGTATGCAAGTTACAGAGGAAAAAGCATTGCCCGGCGACACAAAGAATCCCAATTTTGATCGGGCTGAAACCAAAGCGATCAAAGCGATTCAAAAGCATTCGATGAATATTGATGGAGTGGAACGCAATCCCCAAATGGACGAAGCCCACTTAATGCTCGGACAGGCGCGGTATTATGAGCAACGTTTTGTCCCTGCATTGGAAGCGTTCAACTATGTTTTGTATAAATACCCGCAAAGCGATAAAATTAATTTGGTTAAAATTTGGCGGGAAAAAACCAACATGCGATTGGAAAATGACGAATTAGCCGTCAATAATCTTCGTAAGTTGTTGAAAGAGATCAAGTTTAAAGACCAAGTGTATGCCGATGCCAACGCTACACTTGCTCAAGCGTTTATCAATTTAAAAGAGATCGACAGTGCGATTGCCAAGTTGCGTTTGGCTACCGAATTTACCAAACTCGACGAGGAAAAGTCACGGTACCGTTTTATTACGGCGCAATTGTATGAAGATCGCGGTCAAAAAGACAGTGCTTTTATCGAGTATCAACGGGTTATCGACATGAATCGCAAAGCGGCTCGTCAGTATGTGATCCAAGCCCATGCGCGACAAGCCCGTCAGTTTAATCCCAAAACAGGCGATACCGTAGCTTTTTTAAAAAAATACAAAGACTTGATGGAAGATCGCGAAAACCGTCCTTTTATGGATGTGTTGCACCATCAAATGGCCTTGTATTATGAAAAAGTAAACCAACCCAAACAGGCCAAATTGTCTTACAATGCCTCGCTTAAAGCCAAGCCGCAAGATCAATATTTAGTTGCTTCCAATTACCGAAATTTGGCCGAGCTCCATTTCAACGAAGCGAAATATGTGGTGGCGGGAAAATATTTTGACAGTACGTTGACCGTATTGAATCCGCGGACACGAGAATTCCGATTGATCACCAAAAAACGAGAAAATCTTCAAGACGTTATCAAGTTTGAAGGCATTGCCCAACGCAATGATAGTATTCTCAACCTCACAGGCATGTCATTGGCCGACCGGGAAGCTTTTTTTCAAAAACATATTGAGCGTTTGAAAAAAGAAGAAGCGGCGTTAAAACTCATGGCTGAAAAATTAGCCCAAGAGAAAGCGGCTGCCGAGGCGAATGCCAACCAAGGGAAAGACGCTTTGGGCGCCGATAAGTTGGGAGGTGGAAAGAAAAACGTTATTACTCCCGTGGCGTCCAGCAATGAAGTCAGCAATTTCTACTTTTACAATCCCAATACCGTTGAAATAGGGAAAGTTGAATTTGGCAAAAAATGGGGGAAACGAACCTATGGTGAAAATTGGCGTTGGTCTTCAACAGTAAGCAAAGGGGCAAATCCCGACAAAGAGGATGAAAATGCAAATGCAGAAAAAGAAGAGGAGGTAAAAACAGTCAATCCGATGCACACCACCGAATTTTATCTTAAACAGTTGCCTACAAACGCAAAAGTATTGGATTCCCTCGCCAAAGAACGCAACTTCGCGTATTATCAGTTGGGCGTTATTTACAAGGAAAAATTCAAAGAGTACACCCGTTCCGCGAGCAAGTTTGAACAGTTGCTCAAAAACAAACCCGAAGAGCGATTGGTCTTGCCAAGTTTGTACAACTTATACAAAGTCTATCAAATCATCGACCCTACCAAAGCGGCGGCTATTAAAAGTCGAATTCTCAACGAATATCCCGATACGCGTTATGCGCAAATTGTCGGCGGAAACACTTCGGCAGCGGCTATAGCCACAACACCTGAGGCAACGTATGATGCGCTTTACCGCGCTTATGATTCGGGGAAGTACCGCGAAGTTTTACCGCAAACGGAACAGGCTATCGAGCAATTTACAGGCGAAGAATTGGTGCCCAAATACGAGTTGTTGAAAGCCCAATTGTTAGGGAAACTCAAAGGATTATCAGAATATAAAAAGGCCCTGAATTATGTGGCCTTGACCTACCCAAATTCGGAAGAGGGGAAGAAAACGGAGCTCTTTATTCAGAAAAAAATTCCCTATTTAGAATCGTTGTCCTTTAATTCAGAACCCGTCACCTCTTGGAATATTGTTTATCCAGTGGCATTTCCAACGACAGCAGCTACGCAAAAGTTGGTGGATAAATTGAAAAAATTTATACAGGAGCGTACCATCGAAACGATGACTTTATCGGAAGACATTTATATGTTGGATAAAAATTTTGTGGTGCTTCATGGAATTAAAAATTTAGACAACGCTAAGGGAATTGCGCAAGTGTTGAAAGAGTTTAAGGACTATAAAATTGCCGAACCCTATGCCATTATTTCCAACGAGAATTATAAGGTAGTACAGGTGATGAAAAATTTTGAGGATTATGTGTCGGGCGATTGGCTGAATAAACCCATCGTGCCAGTGCAACGTACCCTTGAAATTGAAAAAGAAATTCCAAAAGTTGTTCCTAAAGGGAAAAACTCAGGCACCGTAACCAAGGAAGAATTGTTTGGTGAAGATCCAGCAGCTCCCGCGGGCGATACCCCCAAAGGCACCCAAGGATCGAAACCCACTCCCACGGGCAATCCTTCCAACTCGGTTCCTGCTACCAAATCAAACGCGGCAGAAGACGCACCTATGAATGCGTTACCGCCAGCGCCAGGCTTTAATCCTAACAAGAAGTAATATGTTTGAGAAAAAAACCAAATCGTATACCGATTTATTAGGAAAGACCAACCGAATTGTGGAAGGTACCACTATACAAGGAAACATTGTTTCTCCGGCCGATTTTCGTTTGGACGGACAGTTGGTGGGAAATTTTGAAACCAAAGGAAAACTAGTCATTGGTCCGGCGGGTAGTGTTCAAGGTGATATAATTTGTAAAAATTGCGACATTGAAGGTCGTGTAGAGGGGAAACTTCAAATTTCAGACCTTTTAAGTGTTAAATCGAAGGCCGTAATCAAAGGAGAAGTGGTCTGTGGAAAATTGGCGGTAGAACCCGGTGCAGAGTTTTCGGCTACCTGTGTGATGAAGCCTCAGGTGAAACCCATTTCGCAATCCCATGAGCCCGTCACCGAAAAAACAGCCTAACCGTTGGATTGCGTTGTTGAATATTCCCCTTCAAATGGGAATAATCATTTTTTTATTTTCGTTGTTGGGACAATGGTTAGACAGCAAATATCCCAATTCTAATCAATGGTATACCGAGGGAGTCACCGTGTTTGGTGTTTTTGTGGCGCTCTATAATGTATACCGACAAGTTCAAGAAATCGATAAACATGATTCGTGAGTGCCAAAACGTTTGCTTCAAAGCATTGCTTTGTGCGTGGCTGGGCTACGGCATAAATCGCTTGGTTTTTGCCTTACACGAACCTTTTTCCAGTTCGGCCCAACGTTATTACTGGTCGGTGGAATCTTTATTTTTCATTTTTGCAATTTTATCTTTAGCCATTCTAACTTTTTTAGTAGGCGTAAAACACAAAAACTTCGATCAAGTCGGCATGACTTTTTTGGTGGTGACTACGATAAAAATGGCCCTCGCTTTTGCGTTCGGAAAAGAAATAATCTACGGTTTTTCAAGCGCTCAGGAAAAAATTAATTTTTACAGCATTTTTGCATTTTTTCTTGTGGTGGAGACGGTTTTAACCATTCAACTATTGAATAATACGACTCAAAAGCCCACTTTTAACGAAAAATTCAAAAAAGAACGGTAATCCCATTGTTTTTTTTCTAAAAGATGTACCTTTGCACCAAATTTTGGAAACCTTAAAATTACGTGAATAAAAATGGTGATTTCTAGAAAACCAAGCCACTTCATTGTAGCTGCCCTACTGGCTTTTATGCCCTTACTTTCATTCGCGAATGACAATCACGGAGCACATACGCAAACGACGGCTTCAAAAGAAGCAACGACTGCTATGGAGAAAGGACATGAGGAAGGTCATCATGAAGGACATGGCGAAGGCGATATCCGCAGTGAAATTAAACAACACATAAACCACCACGTTTTAGATTCGCATGATTTCACGTTGTTTGCAGATGATAAAACAGGAAAACATTTTGGGTTTCCGTTACCTGTAATTTTATGGGATGAAGAGCTTCATATTTTTTCTTCATCAGAATTTCATCATGCTGAAAATGGTGTAGTGGCTTCCAAAGGCAAGTTTTATGTATTGAGTCATCACGATGGTAAAATCTACCGAACCGATGCAACAGGGACTTTGACAGAAGATGCCAAATCGGGCCATCCTACGAATATTCGTCCTATTGATTTTTCAATTACCAAAAGTGTTTTGTTCATCATTATAACGGCACTTTTGATGTTCTTTATGTTTACTCGCTTGGCAAAATCATACGCTAAAAACGGTGGAATTCCCAAAGGTATGGTGCGTATTTTTGAGCCATTAGTTGTATTCATTCGAGATGAAATTGCTATCCCAAACATTGGGGAGAAAAATTACAAGAAGTACATGAGTTATTTATTGACCATTTTCTTCTTTATTTTGTTTTTGAATCTTTTTGGATTGACGCCGCTTGGAGTGAATGTAACCGGTAATTTTACCATTACATTTTCCTTGGCAATTTTAACATTTTTGATCACCAATTTAACCGCAAATAAAAACTACTGGGGACACATTTTTTGGATGCCAGGTGTACCTTATTTGATGCGTATCGTATTAGCTCCTATTGAATTGTTAGGAGTATTCATCAAACCATTCTCCTTGATGATTCGTTTGTATGCCAATATTTTTGCGGGTCACATCGTCATCATGAGTATAATCGGGTTGATGTTTATTTTCAAAAGTTGGGTTGGAAGTCCGCTGTCCTTTGGATTGGCTTTTGTACTCTCTATACTAGAAATTTTAGTTGCCTTTTTACAGGCTTATATATTTACGATGTTGTCGGCACTTTATTTTGGTTCTGCCAATGAGGAGCACCATCATGAGGAGGCACATCATTAATTACGTATTTGTTTAATTTAATATACAAACATTATGACTATTCCAAACATTGTAGGTGCAGGTTTGATCGTAATCGGTGCTGGTTTAGGTATCGGTAAAATCGGTGGATCAGCTATGGAAGCTATTGCGCGTCAGCCCGAAGCTTCAGGTAAAATCCAAACAGCGATGTTGATCGCTGCGGCACTTATTGAAGGTATTGGTTTCGCTGCATTATTTGCTGCTTAATCTAAAAAAACAGCGACAGGTATAACGGTTGGTTGTATCTGTTGCTTTCCTTACGTCTAACAGAAATTATATACATATATCTCATGGAAAAATTAATAAATCAGTTTGAATTCGGTCTGTTTTTCTGGCAGGTTCTCATTTTTGTGGGTTTAATTCTGTTGTTGAAAAAATTTGCATGGAAACCTATCTTAGATGCGGTGAACGAGCGCGAAGAAGGAATTAAAAATGCATTGCAATCAGCAGAACAAGCGCGTCAAGAAATGGCCAATTTAAAATCTGATAATGAGAAATTATTGGCAGATGCCCGTGCAGAACGCGATACACTATTGAAGGAGGCGCGTGAGATCAAAGAAAAAATGATCAACGATGCGAAAGCAGACGCTCAAGCGCAAGGCGAGAAAATGATTGCCCAAGCAAAAGCGGCTATCGAAGGTGAGAAAAATGCAGCTATGGCTGAATTGAAAAGCCAAGTTTCGGCGCTTTCCTTAGAAATTGCTGAAAAATTATTGCGTGATGAATTATCCAACAAAGAAGCGCAATCTAAATTGGTAGAAAAAATGTTGGGTGATTCCAAATTAAACTAATAACGTATGTCAAGAGCAGCGATTCGATACGCGAAAGCGATTTTAGATATTGCCACGGCTTCTGGGAAATCAGAAGCAGTAAATGCCGATATGAAGTCGATTACAGCCGCCTTAGCGGAAAGTCACGAATTACACGTGTTTTTATCGAGCCCAGTGGTTCGTTTGGAAGCCAAGAAAAATGCGTTACTTGAAATTTTCGCGGGCGTTCAACAAGAAACGCAAAGTTTGTTTCAATTGTTGTTTACCAACAAACGTTTTGAAATTTTAGGAGCAATTGCCAAACAATACGGTCATTTGTATGATGAAAGTATCGGGGTTGAAATTGCTAAAGTGACCACTGCAATTCCCATGACAGCCGAAATGGAAAAAACCATAAGCGCCAAAATTGCAGAAATGTCATCCAAGAAAATTACTATAGAAAATACGATAGATCCATCCATTATAGGTGGTTTTATCTTACGCATCGGCGATATGCAATACAATGCCTCTGTATCCGGTCGTTTAAATGAGTTAAAAAGAGAGTTTAGTAACTAATACATCATTAAAGATATATTACAATGGCAGAAATTAAAGCTGCTGAAATTTCAGCAATCCTTAAAAAACAACTAACCGGTTTTGAATCGGGAGCTTCTTTGGAAGAAGTAGGAACCGTACTTGAAGTAGGGGATGGTATCGCACGCGTTTACGGGTTATCCAATGCACAATACGGCGAGTTAGTGCAGTTTGATAACGGACTCGAGGCGATTGTATTAAACCTTGAGGAAGATAATGTTGGGGTGGTACTTTTGGGACCCTCAACTGGAATCAAAGAAGGTTCAACCGTAAAACGTACCCAACGTATCGCTTCTTTGAAAGTCGGTGAGGGAATCGTAGGACGTGTTGTGGATACGCTAGGAAATCCTATCGATGGAAAAGGACCGATCAGCGGTGAGTTGTATGAAATGCCATTGGAACGCAAAGCGCCGGGGGTAATTTTCCGTCAGCCTGTAAACGAACCTCTTCAAACGGGTATCAAAGCGGTTGATGCTATGATTCCAGTTGGTCGTGGTCAGCGTGAGTTGGTTATCGGTGACCGTCAAACCGGAAAAACTACCGTTTGTATCGATACCATTTTGAACCAAAAAGAATTTTTTGACGCAGGTCAACCCGTATATTGTATCTACGTGGCTGTAGGTCAAAAAGCTTCTACCGTGGCAGCTATCGCTAAAACTTTAGAAGAAAAAGGTGCTTTGGCGTATACTACAATTGTAGCCGCTAATGCCTCTGACCCAGCTCCAATGCAAGTATATGCTCCTATGGCTGGTGCAGCTATTGGTGAGTACTTCCGTGATACAGGACGTCCTGCTTTGATTGTATATGATGATTTGTCTAAACAAGCGGTAGCTTACCGTGAGGTGTCGTTGTTGTTACGTCGTCCACCAGGACGTGAAGCGTATCCCGGAGACGTTTTCTACTTGCACTCTCGTTTGTTAGAAAGAGCGGCCAAAGTAATCGCTGATGACGATATCGCTAAAAACATGAATGACTTACCCGAATCCTTGAAACCTATCGTTAAAGGAGGCGGCTCATTAACAGCGCTACCCATTATCGAAACCCAAGCCGGTGACGTTTCGGCGTATATTCCTACCAACGTAATTTCGATTACAGACGGACAGATTTTCTTGGAATCTGACTTGTTCAACTCTGGGGTTCGTCCAGCGATTAACGTAGGTATCTCCGTATCTCGTGTAGGAGGTAACGCGCAAATCAAATCCATGAAAAAAGTAGCGGGTACCTTAAAATTAGACCAAGCGCAATACCGTGAATTGGAAGCGTTTGCCAAATTCGGTTCCGATTTGGATGCGGCCACGTTGAATGTAATTGAAAAAGGGAAACGCAACGTTGAAATCTTGAAGCAATCGGTGAACGATCCGTTTACAGTGGAGGACCAAGTAGCGATTATCTATGCGGGGTCTAAAAACTTGTTGCGTAATGTTCCTGTGAATAAGGTGAAAGAATTCGAGAGAGATTTCTTAGACTATTTGAACAACAAACACCGCGATACCTTAAACGCTTTGAAAGCGGGTAAATTTGACGATACAATCACAGATGTATTGGAAAAAGCAGCCAAAGAAATCGCAGCAAAATATTAATAAAAAGTGAACAGTAACTAGTGATTAGTAATTAGCTAATCACTAGTCACTAATTACTAATTACTACATAATAATGGCAAACTTAAAGGAAATTCGCAGTAGAATCACCTCGGTACAATCAACGATGCAAATTACATCGGCGATGAAAATGGTTTCTGCTGCTAAGCTAAAAAAAGCGCAAGATGCTATCACAGCCATGCGTCCTTATGCCGAGAAGTTAACGGAATTACTTCAAAACCTTAGCGCTACCATTGAAGGTGATTTAGGCGGAAGCTTTACCGAACAACGGGAAGTAAAAAAGGTATTGATTGTAGCCATTACCTCCAATCGTGGATTGTGTGGTGCGTTTAACGCCAATGTAATCAAACAAGTTCGCGCGTTGGAAGAAAGCTACAAAGGAAAAGAAGTAACGATTTATACAATCGGTAAAAAATCAGGCGATGCTTTCCGTAAGACCAATACGCTTGCAGGTGAAAATACGGCTATTTTTGATCAACTTACCTTTGAGAATGCCGCAACCATTGCCCAAGATTTGATGGATAAATTTGCAGCTGGCGAATTTGATAAAATTGAATTGGTATACAATCAATTTAAAAATGCAGCCACCCAAATTATCAAAACCGAGCAATTCCTTCCTTTGGCTTCGGGTGAATCGGTACAATCTGCCAGTGCGGATTACATCTTCGAACCAACAAAAGAAGAAATTGTGTTGACATTGATTCCAAAATCATTGAAAACGCAGTTGTACAAAGCCATTCGTGATTCTTTTGCCGCAGAGCACGGGGCACGTATGACCGCGATGCATAAAGCGACCGACAACGCTACGGCATTGCGCAATCAATTGAAGTTAACGTACAACAAAGCGCGTCAGGCTGCCATTACCAACGAAATCCTTGAGATTGTTGGAGGTGCCGAAGCATTAAAAGGCTAATTATCCTCAGCGATATAAATAAGAGTCGGCATTGTCGGCTCTTTTTTTTTGCATGTATATAATCGTTATTTTTGTTAAAAATTCCTACCCTTGAGTCTGTACAAGAACCTCTTTAAACAAACCCTCATCTACGGTGTAGCTACCGTCTTGCCGCGGATTATTAGCTTTTTACTCAATCCACTTTATATCTATTATCTTGAGGATAAAAGTCAGATGGGAATTGTTTCGGTACTTTTTTCCTACCTCGTTTTTTGCAATGTGTTTCTCTCGTATGGTATGGAAACGGCTTTTTTCCGGTTTTTCAACAAAGAAACCGATAAAAATAAGGTCATATCTACCAGTACAATTTCACTGTTTTGGTCCACACTAGGGTTTTTAGCACTTGCACTTTTGTTTCGAAATACGCTCGCCCATGCCACTGGTTTTGCCGTAGAATATATTACCTATGCGCTTTGGATCGTAGCATTTGATGCCTTGGCGATTATTCCCTTTTCAAAGCTCCGCGCCGAACGGAAACCCATGCAATATGCGGTGATCAAAATTGGAAATGTTAGCCTTCAAATCCTTTTAAGCGTTTTCTTTTTGGCCTTTCTTCCCCAATGGGCCAAGAGTGATCCAAGTGGTTTTTTAGCAACGCTTTACTACCCTAACTTTCAGATTGGCTATATTTTTATTGCCAATTTAATGGCTAGTTTGGCGACTTTTTTGGTGTTAATTCCCAATTACACGCAAATTCGTTGGCACTTTGATTTTGCCCTTTGGAAACAAATGATGCGCTATGGTTATCCTATCCTTTTTGCAGGGGTTGCCTTTGCCATTAACGAACATTTTGATAAAATTTTATTGGATTGGTTTCACGTTCCCTTAGCCGATATCGGGGCCTATTCGGCTTGTTACAAGATTGGGATGTTTATGGTGTTGTTTCGAACGGCCTATTCCTTGGGCATCGAACCCTTCTTTTTCTCCCATGCTGGGAATGAAAATGCGCCGCAAACCTATGCCACCATCACCAAGTATTTTGTCATTTTCGGGTCCTTTATTTCCTTGGCGGTCATTGCCTTTATCGATTTACTAAAACAACCGTTGGTGCCCAATGCCGCTTATTGGGATGCGATTAAAGTGGTTCCGTTGATTGTATTTGCTAATTTCTTTTTGGGTATCTACACCAATTTATCCGTATGGTACAAACTGATTGACAAAACCTTATTTGGGGCTTATATTTCCTTGGTTGGAGCTTTGGTAACGCTGGCGCTGAATTATTTGTTGATTCCAAAATACAGCTATTACGGATCGGCCTTGGCGACCATCGCGGCTTATGGAAGCATGATGATTATTTCCTATCAATGGGGGAAAAAGAAGTATCCCATTCCTTATGATTTTAATCGGATTTTTAGTTACCTCGGACTTTCCATCGGGTTTTCTGTATTGGCATTTTATGTGGATTATATTCGTGATAATTATCCTCTTAAAGTACTTTTATTACTCGTATTTTTGTTCTTTATTTATAGAAGTGAAAAAGAGACGCTTTTGCGTATTCTTCGCCGTAAATAACAAGCTATGCAAATTAAAATTATCAATACCTCCGAGCACGACTTACCTGCGTATGAAACCTTGGCTTCTGCGGGAATGGATTTAAGGGCGCAATTGTCTGAACCCGTTACGCTTCAGCCGTTAGGGCGTGCCCTCATCAAAACCGGATTGTTTATAGAATTACCCCTCGGTTACGAAGCCCAAGTGCGTCCCCGCAGCGGTTTGGCCGCCAAAAAAGGGATTACCGTATTGAATTCGCCAGGTACCGTCGATGCCGATTATCGGGGTGAAATTGGGGTCATTTTAGTAAATTTATCCCAAGAACCTTTTGTGGTTGAAAACGGGGAACGAATTGCCCAATTGGTGATTGCCAAACACGAACGCGCCGAATGGATTGAGGTCGACGCATTGTCGGAAACTTCCCGAGGGGCTGGCGGATTTGGAAGTACTGGAGTTAAATAATCAAAATTACATAATACCCTTCTAATCGAATTTTTTCAGATTGAAACCCTTTAAACAAAAACAACTATGAAGATTATCGTCCCTATGGCCGGACGCGGATCACGCCTTCGCCCTCATACGCTTACGGTACCCAAACCTTTAATTCCTATCGCTGGAAAACCCATCGTTCATCGATTGGTAGAAGATATTGCGCAAGTCATCAACCAAAAAATTGAGGAAATTGCCTTTATCATTCATAAAGATTTTGGCAAAAAAGTGGAAGAAGACTTAATTGCTATTGCAGAAAAACTAGGCGCACGCGGTACTATTTGTTATCAAAATGAAGCGTTAGGGACGGCCCATGCGATTTTATGCGCCAAAGAAAGCATGACGGGACCGATTGTTGTAGCCTATGCCGATACTTTGTTTCGCGCGGACTTTTCCTTAGACACGTCGGCCGATGCCGTGATTTGGGTTAAACAAGTAGACGATCCAAGTGCTTTCGGCGTGGTACAATTAAACGACCAAAACCAAATTGTGGATTTTGTCGAAAAACCCAAAGAGTTTGTTTCCGATTTAGCCATTATTGGGATTTATTATTTCCAATCGGGAGAAACTTTACGCTCGGAATTGCAATACCTACTCGATAACAACGTTGTAAAAGGCGGTGAATACCAATTGACCGATGCGTTGGAAAACATGAAGCAGAAAGGCATGAAATTTGTTCCCGGTAAAGTCGATGAGTGGATGGATTGCGGGAATAAAAATGTAACCGTAGAAACCAATTCTCGAATGCTGAACTTTTTGCATCAAGATGGGGTAGAAGCTTTGGTGGCTGCCAATGTAAAATTGGAAAACAGTACCCTTATTCCTCCTTGTCACATTGCAGAAGATGTGATTTTGGTAAATTCCACTGTGGGTCCCAATGTCTCTCTTGGGAAGGGAACTCACGTGGTGAACAGCACGATTAAAAACAGTTTGGTGCAAACTCATGCGCACATCAAAAACGCGCAATTGGATAATGCAATGATTGGCAATCATGCCTCCTTTGATGGGAATTTCTCCAGCATAAGTATTGGCGATTATTCCGTTTTAGAATAACCTATGAGACAACGATTTCTTTATAGTGGTTTATGGACACTTTTGGTTTCCAGCGCGCTTTGGGCACAAGAGCCTGAAGATACCGCATTGGTCCCCGATGCGTTTCAAAACCATTATTATGAAGCGTTGAAACAAAAAGGAATTGAGAATTACGACAAGGCTATCGAAGCGTTGAATCAATGTGAAAAAATTCAACCCGACAATGCCGTCGTGTATTTTGAAAAAGGCAAGAACCTCTATTTTATGAAACGCTATCCGGAGGCTTTTGATATGTTTAAAAAAGTCACCGAAATGGATCCCAATAACCGTTGGGCTTGGGCGGGAATGTATGATGTGTGTTACGACACCAAAGACTATAACCGCGCCATTGGCATCGTAGAGAAACTGATTGAATTCAAAGCCGATTACCGTGAGGACTTGTGTTCGCTGTATATGTTGACACAGCAATACGACAAAGCCTTGGACTTAATCAACCGCTTGAATGCAACAGTAGGGAAATCAGAAAAACGCGAGTTGTATAAAGCGCAAATTCTTCAAGACGCCAAATTCCAAGGGCCGGAGAAGAACGATTTGGTTGAAAAAATCAAAAAGTTCCCCAAAGATGAAGCCAACTATATCGCTTTGATTTACCTCTATTCACAAAGCAACCAAGAAGAAAAAGCGCTTGAGGTGGCTCGTCAATTGGAGAAGGAGATTCCTACCTCGGAGTGGGCCCAAGTGAGTTTGTTTAAATACCATTTGAATGCTAACGAAGGCGATAAAGCGGTAAAATCGATGCATATTGTTTTGGCTTCGGAAAAAATTGATAAAAAAATCAAGCATCGTATCCTTAACGAGTTTTTGATTTTTACCAAAAATAATCCCCACTACGAAAACGAGCTGGATCGAGCCATTGCTTATTTTGATAACGACAAAACCATCCTTGTCGCCAAAGAAATTGGAAAGTTTTACCAAGCGAAGAAAAACGCGCCCAAAGCCATAAAGTATTACGAAATGCACCACCGCGCGCATCAAGATGATATGGAAGGTATTTTGCTTTTGCTTCAAGCCTACACCGATCAGTTACAGTTTGATCAAGTAGGGCGTTTGTCGGAAGAACAATTAGAGCTTTTTCCAACGCAGCCACAGCTGTACTATTTCCGGGGGTTGGCCCTTAACCAACAACAGCAGTTTAAAAAAGCAAAAGAAATACTCGAAGCAGGTCTTGATTTTATTGTCGATGATGTGGTTTTGGAAATCAATTTTACGCTACAATTAGGAGAGGCTTGTGCCGGTTTGGGTGATACAAAAAAGAAAAATGAATACTTTGAAAAAGCCAATCAGCTTTTAGAAAAAACCAAAAGACGCTAATGCAACGTTCGATTTTATATCCTTTTTATCTTCTCAGCGCGAGTTTGTTGCTCGGATTGACCTCATGTAAATCCAAAGCTGTGGCTATCGCCGAAAGTGCTGCAGTGACCAATGAGATTCCAGCGATACAAATCATTGACAAGTACAATGTCAACGCCCTTGATTTTACGACCCTAAACATCAAAGCGTCTGCCAAGTTTGAAGACGCCAACCAGTCGCAAAATGTGATGGCCGAAATTCGAATGAAGAAGAATGAAAAAATTATGGTTATCATTCGTGTGCTTGGAATTACTATGGCCAAAGCCTTGATTACTCCCGAGTCGGTGCGGTATTACGATAAAATTGGGAATAAGTATTTTGAAGGGGATTACTCTTCACTCAGCCGTTGGTTGGGCACTGATTTGGATTTTTTCAAAATACAAAGTCTGTTTTTGGGCAAATCCATCGATGATTTTTCCAAAGGCAAATACAAGGTGTCTATTGCGGATAAATGGTACCGATTGCAAGCGCTTGAAACCGATGGTATCGATAAATCGTTCTATTTGGAAGGCGATAATTATTTGATCAAAAAGCAAGAAATCAACCAGCCTCAATTGGATCGCGCCTTACAAGTCACGTATCCCGATTACAGCAAAACCAATGAAAAGTTTTTACCCTTGCAAATGCTGTTGGAAGCTCGTTTGCAAGAGCAAAAAACCCTCATTGATGTGGAATATAAAAACGTTAACTTCAACGAGGAGCTCACGTTTCCGTATCAAGTACCTGAAGGATTTGAACGTATAGAAATTGAAAAGAAGTAAGCCCATGTCGCACAAGTTTAGTACTCTTATCGCGTTGTTATGCACGGTTTTGGCAACGGCTCAGCTCACTCAAGAAGAGCTTGAACAGCGCAAAGCCAAATTGCAACAAGAGATCATCGAAAAAGAACGCCAATTGCAAGAGGTGCGTTCTAAAGAAAAATCGGTGACCAAGTTATTGGACATCCAAAAGGAAAAGATAGGGCTGAAAGAAAAGTTGATTAACACGACGACCAAGCAGACCAAGATTCTCAACGACAATATTTACCTGAATCAGCTTGAAATCAATCGCTTGAAAAAAGAGTTGGACGTTTTGAAAAAGGATTATGCCGAAATGATTCTCAAATCCTATAAAAGCCGCTCCCAGCACAGCCGAGCCATGTTTTTATTGTCTTCAGAAAATTTTACTCAGGCTTACAAACGCTTGCAATATATGAAGCAATATGCGGGGTATCGGAAAATGCAAGGACAAGAAATCAAAGACAAAACCGATAAATTGGCCAACCATTATACGGAACTCAACAAACAAAAAGAGGAAAAAGAAGTTCTTTTGGCTGAGCAACAAAAACAACGCGAAGATTTAGAAAAAGAACGCCAAGAGCAAGAGAAATTGGCCAACAGTCTCAAGAAGAACAAAAAACAATTGGCTGCTGAAATTCGCAAAAAAGAGCAAGAGTCGCGCAAGATTGACGCTCAAATTCAAAAATTAATTCGGGAAGCCATTGCCGAAGCCAACCGGAAAGCGGCGGCGGCCAAAGCCAAAGCCAATCCGAAAACCACCACCGCTGCGGAAACCAAAAAAATTGAGTCGTCAACCAAAATCGTGTTGACGCCCGAAGGAAAAATTATTTCCGACAATTTCAAGGCCAACCGCGGAAGTCTGCCCTGGCCTGTGGAGCGCGGGGTAATTAGTCTTGGGTTTGGCGACCAACCGCATCCCGTGTACAAATCGCTTGTGGTGCATAACAGTGGTATTGACATTACAACGGATGCCAACGCTAATGTTCGCGCTGTTTTCAAGGGTGAGGTAGCGCAAATTCAGAAGATTGGAAATAAATTTGCCGTTTTGATCAAGCACGGGGATTATTTTACCATCTACCACAACTTGAGTTCGGTATCGGTTACCGAAGGTGAAAATGTAAGTGCCAAGCAATCGTTGGGTCGTGTAAAAACCGACGCTGACGGCAAGGCGGTATTGCGGTTTATGATTTCACAGAACGCGAGTTATGTCAATCCTTCGCCGTGGTTAAAACGATAGGTTGCGGCGGTAAAGAAAGCTTTCTTTTATTCTTCTATTGAAAGTAGAAACGGCGATACAGCCCCGGTAGCAGTGGAAATCCTGTGGAGCGTAGCGGAGCAGATTGAAACGGATGACGGGACCGCGTGTGTATCGCGGCACAACGTTCTTGCTGCCGAATAAAAAAAGCGCCCCGAAGAGCGCTTTGCTTTAACCCAGATTACGCAGTAAAAAAACTATTCCGAGCTATATCTTTTCAAATCAGCTATTTATTTCTTTTTTCAACCCTAGCCAAGGCTATGCTTTTTTAAAATTAATAAGCTGATTTAAAGATATTTAACTCTCATAACGAAGTTTTACTACGCAATCTGGGTTTAATTCTTTTTCAACAAGACCTTTTCTTGAGTGAACTGGTACGCGGCGTCGAGAAACTGAATCATTTTGTTCCAGTTGCCGTTGGGTTCGTAGTAATTTTTATAGTATTTCAAGGTTTTAATCACCAATTGATTGCCTTGTACTTCGGCGGTGGACGTAAATCCTCCGGTTTCGTTTTCAACCTTTTTATTCAATTTATCTAAGCCCGAAACGCTGTACCCTTCGGGAATGGTGAAAATAATTTCGTTTTCAAACGAGCGGGGGAATCCCATATAAATATTGTTTTTGCGCTCGATTTCTTTTTTGTCAATTTCAATCTGAGAGGTGAGGAAACGCCCTAATTCTAGGAGGTATTTGTCTCCTGCTTTTTTGACGTAGTTGGCATTGATGGTAAAGGTTTCGTTTACTTCCAAAGGGTTGTCTTTACCAAAACGCCCCGTATTTTTGAGGGAGAAAGCATAGTCGTCAACCTTTACATCGTATTCGCCTTCGACATTGGCTTCAAAATTTTCCTTTTGTTTTTCCTTCATTTTCAAAATCAGCGATTCCAATTCTTTTGTGTATTGGGTTCGTTGGCGATTGTTGCGCACCAATTCCATGAGTTTGGGCGTTCCGTATTTTTCGTAATCTTCGTATACAAAATCGTAAAAGCGCAATTTGTCTTCTTGTTCCGACTCTTTCAAATGGCCATAATAGGCGGCATCGCGTGTAACCTTATAGCCGTTGAAATCGACCAAAGATACTTGCGTTTTGATTTTGGAAAGGTTGTCCTTGTAGGTACTAGACGGTAAGGTAACGGTGGAAGCATCGGTCACTCGTTTGCCTTTTACAATTTCCAACACATACGCTTTTGAGTTTTCGATGGTGTAACTAATTTGATCGGCGCCGGTGTAGGGATTAAAATATTCTAAATACACTGGAGTTTTGGTGTTTACACGAATTAGTTTGCGCACGTTTTCTTGAATTAGTAAATCGTCGATTGATCCGTTGTAGCGCGGGGTGGCAATGATAATGTCGAAACTGATTTCTTGTCGCTTCAGAAACTGCATAAAGTAATTTACGAAAGGCACTTCATTGCGAAAGAAAATGACATTACTATAGAGGCCCCAAGGATACATGATATTGGCATCATTGACGGCGAATCCTTCAAAGTATCGGGTAAAAAATTCATGACGACAGAAGTAATATACGGCTCGTATTTTTTCTTCATCGGAGGCAAAAGTTTTGTCTTTCAGGAATTTATTGATGGGTCCCATATCGCCTTCGGGATAGAATTTTTCATTGTAGTAGTTAAAAATATCCTCTTTGGCGACCGTTTTTTTAATGATACTTTCTTTTTCCGATAAAAAGCCATCCGACAACCGTTCGAATTTTCCAGAGCGGGCGAAAATCACCTGAAATTTGTAACAAGGGAGTTCGTTTAGCGGGTAAAACCAGCGGGGGAATTCGTTTTTGGCGAGATCACTAGCCGTTAATTCATACAACCGATCATTGCTTTTTCCGGTGGGAATTTCCTTTAAATCGGGTGCGCCGTTATAGGTGTTGAAGTTGACAAAAAAGTCGTTTTCGGTGCGTAATGTTATTTTTAAATCAACGGTTGGATACACATCGCCCAACGGGGTTTCTACCGCCTCAAAGGTATAATCGTATACCGATTTAAACGGTTCTACAGAGTAAAAATAAAAATCGATAATGTCGCCGATTTCCAAATTAGGAATAGCAAGTTTTTTCTCATTATTGACTTCTTTGGCTTCTTTATCGGCATCGATGTCCAACGTTTTTCCGTCGGGTTTGATGATGCGAACACCAATAAAATTAGACCCTCTGCGCCAAAAAGACCCCATGGCTTTGTTGGAGTAAAATTTGGTGCTATACGAGAATTCCGAAAATTCCTTTACCGCAGCAGCATCCAAGAGCTTAATGCGTTTGCGAATCGAACGAGTATAGGTAACATTTGTTCCAAATTTATGGTAATCGTACACTTCGTTTTTGTACAAAATGATGGCCGATTCATTGTTCCATTTTTCGGGAAAAGTAGTTGCTTTTTGGTATTTGTCTCCAGGACCCCACATCATTTGACGAACTTCGTCGGCGGTTTGTCCCCAACTTAAGGCGGTGCAGCATAACAGCAACCAGCCAATGCATTTTAATTTCATGGAATTGTTATTGGGTTAATATTACTTGGGTATTATAGGCTTCGACGATACGTTTTTGAAGGGCACGCCAGGGCTCAAAATCACTTGTTTTTAGTACGGCATTTTTAAATGAAAATTTCTTTTTATAGACCAAAACATTGCCTTCCAAGGTATAGGTAAGACTAACCTCATAGTTGGGGGTGTTTTCTATGATGTTTTCGGGCATCTTTGTCACTTTGTACCCGGCAGGGAGGGTGAGGTGAATATGCGATTCATAATGGGTTTTATAATCAAATTCATAATCGGTTTTTCGATCGGTTAACTGAAACCCTTTGTATTCATTCAAAAAATCCAAGTCAATGTAAATCTCATTGTCAAATGAAGAAACTTTATTGGCAATATCCAGCGTGTAATCGATGGTAAGTTTTTCTTCACGCGCTTCTAAATTCGATGTTTTCACGCCATCCACTTTGATGTTTTTGTTTTGGCGCGCCAGATAATTATCGAGTAATTCCTTCTTTTTATTGCTTTCAAAATGATTGTATACGTTTTGAAAGTACACCCGACTTTCTCCCAAATACGAACGATTTGCGGCCCCTTTCATGCGGTCACCGTCCAAGGTGAGATGCGCTGTAAAAAGTTCTTTATTGGCTGCGGCCGAACCCAAAGGAACCTTATCGATGATGCACTTGGCGCCGTCTTCAATCATTACTTCTTTGTTTTGAATGCGTTCGGCATACTCTCCCAAGGCATTGTATTTTTCGGTGCCATCCAAAAAGAGTCGTTTCCCTTTGTAAAAAACCGTACAAATCATGTGGTTGTCCACGGCCAAGGAGGGCGTATTATAATCATAGGCGATATGTTTGGTGCCAATCCATGTAAGTCGGGCATCAAATCCGGCCAGCACCAACATTTCTTTGATTAAATTGGCCATTCCTTTACAATCGCCATACCTTTTTTCATATACATTTTGGGCCTCATCGGGTTTAAAACCCGCTATACCGTCTTCAAAAGCAATGTATCGAATGTTGTCTTGAACCCAATAGTAAATGGCTTTGATTTTGGCTTCATCGGTGGTGGCTTTTTGGGTCAATTCGGTCACCTTAGCTTTTAAAGCCGCGGGGTCATTTTTCATCATTCCCACCAGCGAGGCATACCAGCGGTAAAGGTCTTCATGCGATTGAAACAACGTTGTTTTTTTATTGTTTTTTTGGTAGCCTTTGGCAATGACCATGATATGAGGATACAAGTAGGTTCGTCCCGGACTGTCTTCTTCTTTGAATAAAGCGGGCGCATTTTCTAACCGGTACGTATAGATGGTTTCGTCGTCTTGTTTGACCACACTTTTTTGGATGGCAAATCCGTTGAAATTAAATTCTTTCAATTCAACGTCAAGCCAATTGGGAACCGTAAATATGATTTTTTTGTAAACTACAGGGAATTCATCTTGAAAATAAAACGTGGTGCAGTATTTGACATCGCGGTAATTTTTGGTCAATTCATAAAAATAGGTGTAGCCTTGAACGGGGAAATCTAACGTGCTGTATTTTACTCGGGCATCATTGTAAAATAAATCGGAATCTTTATAGAGTTCATCATTGACATAGAAAAGCGCTTTTTTATCATTTCTAAATTTAAATGAAAAATCATTGATAGACGATTCGCTGTCGTAAAACTCGTATTTCTGAATTACCGCGCGATGGTTGATATTCATGAGCTGTTCCTTGGTGTCAATTTGCACCGTCACTTTTTCCTCTCGATTATTGAAATCAAAACGCACTTCATCAACACTGCTCAACACGGCAATATCGTCTTTGTTGTATTTTTCACGTAAAACTTTGGCTTTGCTAACTTCTTCTGGAGTAGGGTCAAGATTTTTTTGCGCAAAGGAAGTAAGGGTGCATAGGGCGAATAGGAGTGCAATACGATTTTTCACAAAGTTACTTTTTGCGAAAAATAGTAAATTCTAAGCAAACACAAAAAATTAATTTTCAGTGAATAACGCTTTTAATTCGGTTGCATCATTGGCTTTCATTTTTCCGGCCAAGACTAAGCTCAATTGTTTCCGGCGTAATGCGGCAGCAAAGCGGGCTTGTTCCTCCTCAGTTTGAGGTTCCAAAGGCGGTACGGGTACGGGATTTCCCATTTCGTCTACGGCCACAAAGGTATAAATCGCTTCGTTGGCTTTGGTGCGGATTCCAGACTCTCGATCTTCAATCCACACATCAAGGTAAATTTCCATCGATGAAGTAAAGGCACGCGATACCTTGGCTTCGATGGTGACCACACTGCCCAAAGGAATCGAGCGATTAAAGGCCACATGGTTAACCGAGGCCGTCACCACGATACGACGGGAGTGTCGCCGGGCAGCAATACTTGCCGCTCGATCCATACGCGCCAAGAGTTCGCCTCCAAATAAGTTATTCAACGGATTGGTTTCGCTGGGAAGCACTAAATCGGTTAAAACGGTTAACGAATCGGCAGGATATTTTGGTGTCATAGGATGAATTTTGCCGCAAAGGTACTAAAACCACCAAGGTCTAAGGTAGGGTAAAAAGCAAAAAAAATCCCAAAAAATGGTATTTATTACAATTCTTCAATCAGTACCCAAGCTTCTGGGTTATGGGATTTTTGTACCGTTTCCATTTGATTTCGGGCGTCACTGTATCGTGCATAACTGCCATACAAAACAGGATAAAGTCCGTGTTTATTAGGCCCTATTTTTCGTGCGGGGAAACCTAATTTCTTTAATTCATACAACACCCGATCGGCATTGGCTTCCAAACGAAAAGCGCCAGCCACAACATGGTAGGGAAGTTTTTCTTGCTGCATCGTCAAGGATACAGCGGGAAGCGTTTCTATAGGGTTGTCTAATAAAAATGTAGCGTTTGCAATTTTTTGCTGCACTTGGCTTTGTACTTTTTGTTGTACAGCCAAAGTAGCTTCTTGCACTTGTTTTTCGTAGTATTGGTTACCAAAATAACCTCCCGAGCCTAAAAGTCCCGCGCCGAAAACAAAGATGGCCGCATATTTTAACCACGGGGCGCTTGTTTTTTCAGTGCCCAATGGAATCACGGGTATTTCCTCTGCAGCGGTTTCTGGCGCTACAGCATCCAAATGCACAAGGACTTCCCGTTGTACAGCGGGTGAAATTACCGGACTAAGTCCGAAAGCTTCGGTTAAATAATTGACTTGTTCTTGGGGCGTGAAGATCACATTTTTATCGGATGTGTAGCGAAGTTCACCAATATTACGTAACGCAATAGTTCCCACGTCTTGAAGACGCATTTTCCACTCGTGTACGGCGTGTTCAATTCCGTTTACAGCCACTTCGTAGGGAATTTTCTCGGTTTGCGCAATATGATTTGCCAAAAGGCCATCGTTATTTTTTAAATACGCATTAAAAGAAATTACTTTTTTGGGCGGAAAAAAGGTTTGAGCGGCCCCATGCCATTGAGCGGACTGGGTTTCCGTAAGAAAGGCACCCAATCCCGGCACCGTAACACATTGGTAACGGTACAGCAACTGCGCGATATATGGTTCAATCTTCATAAAGGCAAATTTAAAGAATTCGGAACGCTAACAAAATTTTATCAACAAACTTTGTTAACATTTTTCAAATCCTTTTTATACTTTTGTCGTTCAAATTTAATTTATGCGCCATACAGATTTAATTGCCACCTTGGCCTTGCTTCAGGTCGACGGAATCGGTTCCGTTTTAGCCAAAAAACTCATTCAACGTTTCGGTTCGGCTGCCGAAGTTTTTCATGCAAAACCACGTCACATTGCTGCCATAGAGGGGCTTAGTTCTCAAGTAGCGCGCCAGTTTAAGCATCCCGATTTGTTTGTAAAAGCCGAAAATGAGTTTCTTTTTTTGGAACAAAAAGGCTATACGGCGCATTATTTTATGGATACGGATTATCCCGAACGACTCAAGCATTGTTACGATGGTCCTGTCTTATTGTTTGGATCCGGTCAAATGGATTTGAATCCCCAACGGATGATTAGCATCGTGGGAACCCGAGAAATTACACCGTATGGTATTGATTTTACCCGAAAATTATTGGAGGATTTGGCGCCACTTAACCCCGTAATTGTTAGTGGTTTTGCTTATGGTGTGGATATTGTGGCCCATCGAACGGCTATGGAGTTGGGGCTTCAAACGATTGGTGTACTGGCGCATGGACTCAATCAAATGTATCCCAAGCCCCACAAGAAGTATCGTTCACGAATGGAAGCGTGCGGCGGATTCTTGACAGAGTTTCGCAGTGATGCCAATCCCGATCGGGAAAATTTTGTACGCCGAAATCGTATCGTTGCAGGGATGTCGGAGGCCACTATTGTTATCGAAAGCGCCGAAAAAGGAGGTTCGCTAATAACCGCGCACTGGGCCAACGAATACAATCGGGAGGTGTTTGCGGTTCCGGGGCGTTGTACCGATCGATTTAGTCAAGGCTGTAACACTTTGATCAAAACCCAGCGTGCCCATTTGCTCAATAGTGCCGCCGATTTAATGTACCATTTGAACTGGGAGTTGGAACCAAAATCTAACTCGCGTGGGGTTCAAAAACAATTGTTTGTTGAATTAACAACCGAAGAACAGCAGCTGTACACGATGTTACAACAGCAGGGCAAAATGCTTTTGGATGAATTGGCCTTACACGGTCAATTTCCTGTTTCCAAAGTGTCGATGCTTTTGTTGAACATGGAACTCAAAGGCGTAGTGCGTCCTTTACCGGGCAAATGGTTTGAAGCGGTGTAATTATTTTAATCCCAAATCGCCATCGAAGTTTTCCCATTCGTCCCGCGATTTCGGTTTTACGCGTAACAAATCCCACAATTGATAACAAATGGCTTTCAGTTCCGGAATATTCTCGCGTTCAATCGCCGTTTCGCCCAAAGCGACCAGTTTCATGAATTTTTGGGTATCCGTGTACTCGTTTTCATCCAAGAAGCGGTAGTAATAAAAAGCATTGTAGAAACGCTGGTCTTGCTTCATATAAATACTGTCGTACAAATCGTCCAATGCTTTTGTTTTTTGACGAATCATGTATTTATTGTTCGATTGTAAAACCTCCTTTTCATTACGGATAATTTTTTCAAATTCTTCCTTTTGTTTGGGTGTGGCCACTTCCAAATAGCTTTCTAATGTTTCTCGCGTCCTATTGTATTCTTCGATTTCTAGCAAAACATGTTTGTGACGTACCAAATCATCATAGGCTTGAATGGTCAACCGTTTCATTTCATCGAGTTGGTACTTCCGATCGGTCGATTGGTCAAAGGCTCCCTCTAGCGCTTCTTGGTGTAGCACGATGAGATGGTCTTTGATACGCTTGAGTTGCGCCAAATAGGTAAAGTTTTCCTCATCTTCGGAGTCGTTCATTTCAGTTTCAATTTCTTGTATTACCGCATTGATTTCAAGGGCCACTTTATCCAATGCGACATGTCGTTGATGTGGGTTGAAGACTTCATTGATTTCTAAATCCAAAGCGCCAATGTAAACACTAACGCTTAAATCACGGGATTCAGAGATTTTGAAATGGAGTTCGATATCCATTCCTTTAATCAAATCCATGGGAAGTTTTTTACCTGTAATTTCAATGTATCCAATACTGAGGTTGCTTCCAATCATCCCTCCGGCATTGCCTTCGACGATATTGATGATTAACTTTTCATCGGAGTTTTTTAGAATATTTTTGGACGTGGTTTTGTACACGGTTTTTTTTAAGGGCAGGATGTCATTTTTTTTAAAAATCCGTTCCATAAATGTTTTTCCAGCTTCTTCATCCACTTCCAAACAAATGTCATTGGGTAAGGGTTGCCCCATGATGTTATAGAGTCCGTTGGTGATAGCAATGGATGTATTTTGATACACTATATTTTGGTGTTCATCCAACAGATAGAGCGTAAATTGGTTGGTGGCTTTTTCCAACAACGGTACAAATTCGGTAATTTTTGAACTCGCTCGAAGTACGCCCGTGTCAAATCCGCCGTCGGCCCTTGTAAGACGATAAAAGCCCTGAAAAGGCGATTGAATCAAAACAGCAATCAGCTCCTCAGCGTCTTTGGAGTGGGGTTCAAAAACGATTTCAACAGCGGGTTCATTTTGCGGAGTTGTGCTAGGAGCTGCGGTAACTTCTTTACGCTCCATCGGTTTGGCACCAGCATAATAAGCTGCTCCAATGACCACGGCTGTTGTTGGGTCGACATGGGTATCAACAGGAATACCACTGCGCAAACCCAGTTGCTCTCGGATATACGGAATGTAGGTAGTACCGCCCACCAAGATAATTCGGTTGATCGCCGAAAAAGGCATCGCATTATCTGACAGCAAGCCTTCGGTGAGTTGATAGGATTCTTCAAATTTATCCCGAAGCACTGACTCCAATTCTACGCGACTCAGGTCAATATCGAGAAAAGCATCCCAAAAAGGAATGTCCAATTCTATCGCGGTTTGCGTTTTTATCGAAAGTTCTTTTTTGGCTTCTTCTGCTTTAAACAACAACTCGAAATAGAGTTTTTTGCAATCGGCCTCTTCACCCGAGAGCATTCTTCTCCACAGTTGGGTTTGTCCTGTTGCCTGTTCTATTTTGGGGCAAATAATTTTTTCAACCAAAAGATTATCCAAATCAACACCTCCCAAAAAATTATTGCCTTTGTGGTCCAATACTTTCAATTCCCGATGGTCGATACGTACCAAGGCGACATCAAAAGTACCGCCTCCAAAATCGTACACCAACCAATGTTGCACCTCGGTCAAATCCAACGATTGACTGTTGGAATAGGCCAAACAAGCAGCGATAGGTTCTTGCAATAAAACCACTTCGTCAAAGCCCGCCAAGTACCCCGCTTTTTTGGTAGCGTTGGTTTGAATGGTATCAAAGGAAGCAGGAATGGTAATTACGGCTGCCTTGGGTTGTTCGGGTTGGGTAAAATTGACCAACTCTTTCAACACCATAGAAGATAGATCGACAGGTGTCAACGGTTTTTCCCAATCGGGTACTGTGAATGTACTGTCGGAGCCCATTTTTCTTTTAAAGGAGGCAAAGACATTGTCCGATTGGGTGAGCATCAATTCGCGGGCTTTGTCGCCAATTTGAATGCGGCCTTTTCGAAAGGATACCACCGAGGGCAGGGTATCTTTGAACCCTACTGGATTTTTATACAAGGTTATTTTCCCGTTTTCATACCGGGCTATGGCCGAGTTGGTTGTGCCCAAGTCGATTCCAAAATTGATATTACTCATGTTGATTTATTCTACGATTACCACCCCTTTTTGAATCAATACATACCCGTTGGCCTCTTCGCGATAGATGATGGGTTTGAGGACTTTGGTAATTTTTTTGGCTCCGGGATGCATTAAATTGGCTTCCAGCGCCGTGTCGCGTTCATCATACGGTTGCCCCAAGGGATTTACGATTTTGTAACCCATTTCGGTGAATTCATGATGGATACGATTAAAGTTGCGCTCAAAGTGGGGGAGTTGATGCTCTAAAGATTTTTTTTCGATTTCAAAAAATTGATTGATTAAGGCTTCCATAGCGTACTATTTTCAGTCAGCAAGATACAATTTATTGTTTTTTTGTCGACTATCAATTCTGATAAATCCACGATTATCCTATTTTTGCTTTTCGCATTTAATTCCAGCCGCAATGAATATTATTCGTTTGTATGAAACTCTCGCTCTCGATTCCGCGTCATTACGAACTATTTCGGAAAACGACATCATTCGTATCGAAAAGCAAATCAATATCGCCAAGCGACTGGATGCGTCTATTGATGCCAATGTAGCGGCTTATTTGATCGAAGCGCTTCGCCGTTATCCAGAGGCTTTTTACATCCTCACCCAACAGCCCGAATTGTATAATTTATGGGCGGGAACCTCTTATCCAAACACTCATTTTACAGCTGTCGAAACCCCCACAGATTTTGAGGCAATTCAGGCTTTAATTCAAGCCTATTTGTTGGATGATTTGGCCTTGGCGATAGAGCAAAAAATGGCCGAAAACAAGTTTGAAGACCTCCTAAAATTAATGGCTTATCACGCTTTTTTTCCCGAGGAGCTTCAGCAACGGATTTTGCGAAAATGTACCCAGAAAATCGATTTTGCAATAAGTCAATTTCAAAATTCACGCACCGATACCGCACGTATTGCCTATATAAAAACGAGTAGTTTTTACCGATTTCTTAATTTTTTCACCACGCCTGAATTGGATGATAAAATTCAGACGCTTTTAAATATCGTTGTCGATGCCTTCAACAACAAAACGCATTCGTCTGCCGATACGGTGATGGTGGCCATGGCGTCGTATAAACCTTTTGATGAGGAGCTGGAGGAAACCTTGCTAAACAATCGTGATGTTGTTTTTGGAAATCCAAACACCACTTCTCAATCGACCTCCGGGTTTAATTGGCGCGTTTTTTTTGTCATTGTTTTCATCTTATTTAAAATAGCCGTTGTATCCAATCGATGTGACCGTGATTCCAATGTGCCTCCCATCGAACTGGAAGGGTTAACGGTAGATTCTTCTGGGGTAAAGCTCGATCGGTATTACACGCAAATGCGCTTTAAAATTGATAGTTTTCAAGTGTTTTTAACCCAATTTGATCCGTCAAAAATCACGCTGGTCAAACCCAAAGACCGTTTGGTTACGGGGAGTAATCCGTTTACTACCTTTTACAATGATCAGGTGAGTTCAGCAGGAAATGAGCGTTTTCAAAACATTCAAAACAAAACCAATTATGATGTCATTGTTTTGGAAAATGTGATTGTGTACGATAGCATCAAAATGCCTGCAAAAGCTTTTTACATTAAGGCCAATGAATCGTTTCAGTTGAATACGAGCGATTACAACAAACGGATTTTAAACTTTTATGTGGGACGCAATTTAGCCTCCTTTCAAGATCCTTCACGGCATTATTTTATTGGAAATCATTCAGAAGTAGAATTCCGATTTAGCATCTTGGCACCCAATGCAAAAGCATTAATTAAGGAAGATTGTCGTTTTGAAGGACCTATTGTGATACGGGAAGAAAAGGGCCAAGTTGAGGTTATTACCCAAGAGTCCAATGCCACTTTGGAGGAAATTAAAGATGCCGCTACGATAAAATAAAAAAAGACCTGAAGTTTTAAAATTCAGGTCTTTGGTGTTATTCAAATCCAAGTTTTTGACGTACCCGTTGCAAAACACCATCGGCAATGGCTCCTGCTTTACGAGCGCCTTTCGCCAAAAAGGCATCGACTTCCTCCAAATGATTCATATAGTATTCGTAGCGCTCGCGTTCGGTTTTGAATTTTTCACAAATCAATTCAAACAAGGCTTGTTTCGCATGGCCGTACCCATAATTGCCTCCTTCGTAATTTTGCCGCATTTGAGCCACTTGAGCGGCATCACCCAATAATTTGTATAAGGCAAATACTTTGCAAGTATCGGGATTCTTCGGTTCTTCAAGCGGTGTACTATCGGTTTCGATACGCATGATTTGCTTGCGCAACGCTTTGTCGTCTACAAAAATGGTAATGGTATTGTCGCGAGATTTACTCATTTTATGACCGTCGGTACCCGGAATGTATTGCGTTTCTTCGTTTATGGTCGCTTCGGGGAGCACAAAGGTTTCTCCCATTTGGTGGTTAAAACGTGCCGCCACATCACGCGTAATTTCTAGATGTTGCAATTGATCTTTTCCCACCGGCACAAATTCGGCATCATACAATAAAATATCGGCAGCCATCAACATAGGATAGGTAAACAATCCCGCATTGACATCTTCCAAACGATCGGCTTTATCCTTGAACGAATGCGCCAAGGTAAGGCGTTGAAAAGGGAAAAAACAACTCAAATACCACGACAATTCTGCCGTTTGTGGCACATCGCTTTGGCGGTAAAAAATCACTTTGTCGGTGTCCAATCCACACGCCAACCACACGGCCGCGGTGCTGTAGGTATTTGCCCGTAAGGTTTCCCCGTCTTTGATTTGGGTAACCGAATGCAAGTCGGCGATAAACAAAAACGTTTCATTACCCGGGGTTTGCGACATTTCAATGGCTGGAAGTATGGCGCCCAAAAGATTACCTAAATGAGGCGTGCCCGTACTTTGTATGCCCGTTAGAATTTTTGCCATAGTTTTTCAATTGTGTCGCAAATGTAAACTAAAATTGCTTTATTTTTGGGGCTATGCGTGCGTTTAAAATAATTTTTTGGACCCTTTATCGGATTTGGTTTTACCTTCTTGTCGCGATACCGATTTTGGTATTATTCCCGTTTTTAGTGGTTTCTATTTTAAAAGAACGTTGGTACCCCTATTTTTTTAGGTTGGCTCAAATTTGGGCCCAATGCATTTTATTGGGCATGGGATTTCGCTACAAAGTTACAAGCATGCAAGAGCCTGAACCAGGTAAAAGTTATATGTTTATTGCCAACCACACCTCAATGACCGACATTATGCTGATGTTAGCCACGGTTCGCAATCCTTTCGTTTTTGTGGGGAAAAAAGAGTTGGCGAAGATTCCTTTGTTTGGCTTTTTTTACAAGCGAACCAGTATTTTGGTCGATCGCGGCAACCAAAAGAGTCGGATGGCGGTCTACGAACGCGCGCAACGCCGTTTGAATATGGGCTTGAGTATTTGTATATTTCCCGAAGGCGGCGTCCCCGATGAAAGCGTGCTATTGGACGAATTTAAAGACGGTGCTTTCCGTTTGGCTATTGAACACCAAATTCCCATTGTTCCGATTACATTTTTTGACAATAAAGAACGTTTTTCCTATACCTTTTTTAGCGGTAGCCCCGGAAAAATGCGGGTTAAAATCCATCCTTTTATTGAAACAAAAGGGCTGCCTTTAGAGGCAAAAAAAGAGCTCAAAGATCGAGCGCGACAACTCATTTTAAGCGATTTGCAAGCCCATCAATAGGGCGTTCCCCCTCCATACTTCCGGGGTCAGGCTTTCCGTTGCAATCCGGCACCTCCGTAAACTACGGCGCCGGGATTTCCACTGCAATCCTTAACGCAAACAAAAAGAGTGTCCGGCCGAGACACTCTTTTTTGTTACCCTCCGGAGAGGAGTAACACCACTTAACTAAATTAATAACTACGATGCCCTTAGAAGGTATACATCACACCCGTATACAATCCCATGAGGTAAGGTCTGAAATTTCCAGCATCACTACGGTAGGGATTAAATTGGTATTTGAATGTGGGTTCAATCCGTGCTTGCCAATTTTTGAAAAAGCGGTAATGCATGCCCAAACCTAAGTTACCACTAAAGTGAACTGGGTTGAGGTTGGTCGCTTCTCCAATAAGGAGATTCAGCGTATTGGATTGTAAATAGATTTCGTTTTGATTCAAAACAAACGTACTCATACCGCCTAAGACTTGCAATCCCCATTTTTTGGATCCAAATTGGTACGCCAATTCCACAGGGATTTCTAAATACCCCGTACGTTGTACGATCGACCCTTCAAACATTTCCATCATTCGGTTGTATTGTCGAACGTTGTTAAGACTTTCAATAACAATAGTTGCACCAACAGGATTTAACGATATGTTTTGAATGCGACTGCTAACTTCGGGACGCATATAGTACATAATACCATCGGTTTCATACCCTAAACGAACCATGTTGACACCCGACCGAAGGGTGAGTTTGTTGTTTAAAGCATAGCCAACACCCACACCATAACTGAAATTCTCTGCGGTATATCGCTTTTCATTCTCCGTTAAGGATGGATCTAGAGGAGAGCCTTGCGATAACGAACTGAAGTAAATAGGGGCGAGCTGTGTGCCAACTAGCCACCTATTTAGTTTCGGTTCGGAAAAGGTTTTCTTTTCTTTTTCATGTAGCAATTCTTCCAACGCATTTTTCGATTTTTCGGCAACAGCAGTGCTGTCTTTGGCCGTATGTAAAGGGGTATTGGAAACAATAGGTGAGGGAGTGACAGCGGGGGTCACAGGGTTGGTAGTGTCGGGAAGCAATGTCTTCTCCGTATGCAATGCCAATCGTTCAGTATCCGAAGCAGGAACGGTTTGAGGAAGTTCTTGCTTTTCAGGGATAACGGTACTGTTGTTATTGTTTGGGGTAATGGCATTGCGGGTCCCAACAGCGTCTTGCGGACTTCCCAACGGGGTATTTACTTGCCCGCTAAATCCGTTGTTTTTTTGTTCTTTTTTTGAAGACAACGCAACCGCTTTTTTCGTTGTATTACCCATGCTATTTATGGAAACATAAGGAGGGACCTCAGTAGAATAGCCGGATGTTGTAGCCGCACCGGGCAGGGTAGCTACCGCTTCGTTGTCTCTTGCACTTTTCGAAGACGTAGCGTCATTTGATTCTGTGGGTGAAGTAGCATTCCCTTTGGAAGTTTCCTTAACAACGGTTGGGTTCGTAGCGGGGACGCTAGGAGCAACGGTATTCCAAAATGGTGCACGGAGAAAGAGTCCGACCAAAAAAGCAGCAGCAACACCGCTATAGAACCACCAAATGGGAATCACGCGGCGTTTCTTTTTCTCCTGCAGTTTATCTTTGATGTTCAACCACAACGCTTCGTCGGGCTGCACCTCGAAGTCCTCGAGGGACTCTTGAAATCGCTTTTTGAATTCGTGTGGATGTTTCATTGTAGTTTGGGCATTTTTGAACTTCCGGTAAGGAGTTCGATTTTTTGTTTTAAAATTAATTTCGCTCGGGATAAATTGGATTTGGAAGTGCCAACGGTAATGCCAAGCGCATCTGCAATCTCTTGGTGACTATACTCTTCAAACACATACAGGTTAAAAACCAGTCGATAGCGTTCGGGGAGCTCTTGCACGATACGAAATAAAAACTCGGGCGGGATTCCCTCATCAATTTCTACTTCGACTTCGTCGGGGATATTTTCATCCACTACATTTAAGTAGTTTTTTTTTCGAAATTGTTGCAACAAGTAGTTTACAAAAACCCGATGCAACCATCCGTCGAAGGAACCTTTGAATTCGTATTGCGCAATTTTATCAAAGACCAACAAAAACCCTTCTTGGAAATAGTCTTGGGCTTCATCACGATTGGGAACATACTTCAAACAAACCGCAAACATTTTACCCGCATACCGCCGGTACAATTGTTCTTGCGCTTGAATGTCTTTTTTTTGACATCCTTGTATGATTTGTTCTAACTCCAATCGGTTTCATTTTAGTGATCCACTACAGCATCAAATTCTATGTACTGGTCTACCCCTTGTGCATCTTCGCCCAACCAAAATTTAAAGTGATAGGTACCCAAAGTGGTTGGTTTAAATCGCAAAGTAGCCGTGTACAATTCTTCATCTGCAGGACACGCGTTGTTACCACTTTTAAGACTTTCAATGGCAACGACTCGATCAAAATCATGGGATTCGTAGTAAAATTTACGGAAAACATGACATTGACTGGGCAACTTAAATTTCACCGGAATTTCTGTGATGCTGTCTTTGGCATATTGGCCTGGGTTGGTTACTTCTGAAACCGATGAAACCTGGATGTAAATGGGTTCATCTTCAGAAAGGTCGCAACCGGTAAATCCCAATCCAACAAGGAATACTACGGTTAACAAAATTTTTTTAATCATGGGTATTATTTTTTTAATAGGATGCTTTAATAGTCAAAAGGTTGCGTGAAGATCAAAAAAAATCCCGATTTTTTCAAACCGGGACTCTTAGGCCAAATTAATCGGCTTGTTCTTTGATGAGGTCTTTGATTTTTTGTTCCAATTCCTCGGCCAATTCGGGATTGTCTTTAATCAACAATTTCACCGCATCGCGACCTTGTCCCAATTTGGTGTCACCATAACTGAACCAAGAGCCTGATTTTTTGATAATTTCAAACTCGACGGCTAAATCTAAGATTTCACCCGTTTTGGAAACGCCCTCGCCATACATAATGTCAAATTCAGCCGTTTTGAACGGAGGCGCTACTTTGTTTTTTACCACTTTTACTTTGGTACGGTTCCCCAATACATTTTCACCATCCTTAATTTGTGAAGAACGACGGATGTCCAAACGCACTGAAGCATAAAACTTCAAGGCATTTCCTCCTGTTGTCGTTTCGGGATTTCCAAACATTACCCCGATTTTTTCACGCAACTGGTTGATGAAGAAAACCGTACAATGGGTTTTGCTGATGGTTGCTGTCAATTTACGCAAAGCTTGCGACATCAATCGAGCATGTAATCCCATCTTGGAATCACCCATTTCTCCTTCGATTTCACTTTTTGGAGTCAAGGCAGCGACCGAGTCGATCACCACGATGTCGATGGCTCCCGAACGAATTAAGTTCTCGGCGATTTCCAACGCTTGTTCCCCGTTATCGGGTTGCGAAATAATCAAGTTTTCAATATCTACCCCCAATTTGGCCGCGTAATGACGGTCAAACGCATGTTCCGCATCAATAAACGCGGCAATGCCCCCTGCTTTTTGTGCTTCGGCAATGGCATGCAAAGTCAGCGTAGTTTTACCCGACGACTCTGGTCCATAGATTTCAATAATACGACCCTTTGGATACCCATTTACCCCTAAGGCAAGGTCCAATCCCAACGAACCGGATGGAATCACTTCGACTTCTTCCACCGCTTTGTCTCCCATCTTCATTACGGTACCTTTACCGTAGGTCTTGTCCAGCTTGTCTAACGTCAGCTGTAACGCTTTCAATTTTGCTTCTTTTTCTGAACTCATTTTACATAAAAATTAAAGGCTGTTAAAGCCGTAAAAGTAACTATTTTTTCAGGACTAAATTAGTTTTCTCAAAAGTAGTTTTAAACAACGAGAAGCCGTACTTTTACAATCAATTTTTTTTCACATGGAAAAACTGATTTCGTATCCCATCTCTGTAGTCTATTACCTTTGTTTTGGACTAACGCTGGTGATTTTCCATCCGATACAGTGGATTTGCTTTAACATTTTTGGCTACCAGGCCCATAAAAAAAGTGTCGATTATTTAAATTGGGTTTTGATCGGTTGCACCCGAATTTTAGGCACACGTTGGACATTTTATAACCGATCTCAAGTTCCCCAAAATGCCCCGATTATCTTTGTAGCCAACCATCAAAGTTTGTTTGATATTATTGGAATAATTTGGTATCTACGAGCGCATCATGCCAAGTTTGTCAGCAAGAAGGAACTCGGAAAAGGAATCCCCTCGGTTTCCTACAATTTACGTCATGGTGGCTCGGTGTTAATTGACCGTAAAGATCCCAAACAAGCCTTACCAACAATCAAAGGATTGAGCGAATACATTGAAAAGCACCACCGATCTGCCGTTATTTTTCCCGAAGGAACGCGAAGCAAAACGGGTGCACCCAAACCATTTTCTGAAAATGGCTTAAAAATACTATGCAAGTTTGCTCCCCATGCGTACATAGTCCCCATCACTATTAACAATTCGTGGAAAATGACCAAGTTTGGTGCGTTCCCCATGGGCTTGGGCAATCATTTAAAGTTCATTATTCATGAGCCTTTAGCGGTAAGTGCGTACGACTTTCCTACTTTATTTGAAAAAACACAACAAGCCGTTACCGGTTCAATTCATAACTCATAATTCATAACTCATAATTCATAACTCATAATTCATAATTCATAATTCACAATTACCTATAATGTCTATTAAAAACATCCGATTGGAAGTGATGCAATTCCTTGAAAAAAGCATCGATAACTTTGTTGACGAATACCTTGTTCCTGTTGAAAAAATTTGGCAACCTACCGATTTGTTGCCCGATTCTCAAAAAGAGAATTTTATTGAAGAAGTGCGTGAATTGCGTGAAATTGCCAACGATTTACCTTATGATTTCTGGGTTGTCATGGTGGGCGATACCATCACCGAAGAAGCTTTACCCACCTATGAATCGTGGTTAATGGAAGTAGAAGGTGTTGACAATGAAGGGCGAAATGGCTGGTCCAAATGGGTGCGGCATTGGACAGGGGAAGAGAACCGTCATGGTGATGCTTTGAATAAATATTTATACCTCTCGGGTCGTGTTAATATGCGTGAAGTGGAAGTAACCACCCAGCATTTAATCAATGACGGCTTTGATATCGGAACCGGGAAAGATCCCTACAAGAACTTTGTCTACACCAGTTTTCAAGAACTGGCTACTTATATTTCGCACAACCGGGTATCGCAATTGGCCAAAGAGTTTGGCGATAAAAAGTTGTCGCGTTTGTGTAAAATGGTCGCTGGAGATGAAATGCGTCACCATTTGGCGTATAGCGAATTTGTAAACCGTATTTTTAAAGTAGACCCCAGCGAAATGATGTTGGCGTTTCAATACATGATGAAACAAAAAATCACGATGCCTGCTCACTTCTTGCGGGAATCGGGAGAGAAAATTAGTTCTGCTTTTGAGGAGTTTTCAAATTCAGCGCAAAAAATCGGAGTATACACCGCCAACGATTATGTGGATATTTTACGCAAATTAATGGCGACCTGGGAGATTGACAAAATAACCAGTTTAACCGATGAAGCCGAACGCGCTCGTGATTATTTGATGAAATTACCCGATCGTATGGCGCGTATTTCTGAACGATTGGTCTTGCCAGAAGAAACCAAAAAATTCAAGTGGGTACAACCGGCTTTAGCGATATAAAATGGGGATTGTTGACGCGACGATTATTTTTGTAAAACAACAGCTAGAAGGTGCCGAAGCGGGGCATGATTGGTTTCATATTGAACGGGTTTATCGAAATGCCCTTCGTATCGCCGAACACGAAAATTGCCATCGGGAAGTAGTACAATTGGCCGCTTTACTGCATGACATTGCCGATAGTAAATTCCACGGTGGTGATGAAAGCATTGGCCCCAAAACGGCGCGAACTTTTTTAGAAAGTCAGCACTCCGATGAAGCTACCATTGATCATGTGGTAAAAATCATCGAAAATATTTCATTCAAAGGCGGAAAAACCGACAGGACGTTTTCTTCCTTAGAATTGGATATCGTGCAAGATGCCGACCGTTTGGATGCCATTGGCGCCATTGGGATTGCCCGAACGTTCAATTATGGGGGGTTCAAAAACCGACCGTTGTATGATCCCGCCATTGCGCCCAACCTGCACATGACTAAAGAAGAATATAAGGCGAGTCAGGCTCCGACGCTTAATCATTTTTATGAAAAACTCCTCTTGTTGAAAGACCGAATGAATACCGCTACAGGAAAAAAAATGGCCGAAGACCGCCATCGATTTATGGAAGTTTTTTTAGCCCAATTTTATGCCGAATGGGACGGAGAAAAATAAAAAAGAGAACCGATGAGGTTCTCTTTTTTAGTTCTCTATTTCTACTTTTAAAAGTTGTTTCTTTTTTCCTTTTTGTCCCAAAATGAAAACGGAACGATTAGAGAATACACCATTAGAAACCATTAATGGGACTTCAATGTTTTCATTGTCTAAAACTTTACTATAACTAATACCCCCATTTTCGTTAAGTTTAATTACAAAGAGGTTTGATTTTTGAGCTTTCGTTTGTACAAATTGAATGCGGTCTTGACCAAGATTGTAAATGTTTTCACCTGCGTTAATATAAAAATAAGCATCATTTCCGAGGACCGTAGTGCAATACGAAATAAATGATGATCTGTAATTTGTAACTTCCCGTTTGTTTATATTTCTAGCCCAGACCATTTCGCCTGAAGTATTGATTCGGGCACAAACAATGTCATCGTAGTGTGCTAATGATCTAACAGCAGTGCCCCCATTTGCTGTAAATACAGTGTAGGGGGTTAAATAATACTCTTCCGCATTGAAAATAATATCATTTGTAGCGGTAATCGTGATATTTTTAAAGATTAAGTTTTTTAATTCTTTATCTCTATTTTCACCATACTTGTCAATCATAAATTGTTCTGTAAAGGGATTGAACTTTGATTTTTTTACCGTCAAATTCAATGGATCTAAATCGAAGTAGCAAATTCCTTTGAAACGGGTGTCTTTTCGTTCGGAGTAAAAACCGACACAAGCAATTCGATCCTCAAATGCAATAGCTTTTAAGCTTGGAGCAAAATAGGTATTAGTTTCAATGGTTTGAGAGATTTCGGAATCGTTGGTAATTCGCGTGATTTCATATTCATATTTACCTCCTTCTTTCTTCTTTTTGGCATCCTTAGTATGTACTTTTCCTAAGATATATAATGTTTTCCCATCCTTGGAAACATCGATGTTTTCGTACTCAAATTTGCGGTCTTTAATTTCTTTTTTAAACACATGGTCAATTTTTTTATTTAAGTTGTTATCAAACATCACTATTTTATGCGTCTCCATTCCAGTGTTGTTGATGTCAACCGTTATAGCAAAAGCAGTTTTATCTTGGTTTACAATCATACTTGCCCCAGAATCTTCATCAAAATTCGATAAACTTAAAACTTCAAACCCTTTTATTTGTTCCGATTCAACGCGAAACAATTCACGCGATTCAAAATTAAATTCATTAAAAGGAGTAGTCATGGCCATACATTGATATACCCCTTCCTGTTTATTATATTGAAACATAATAATATGGATTTTATCACCACTACTTATCATGCCCAGTACATTACATTGCTTTATGTTTTTTTCTGCTTTTGGATTAAAGTCATACTCTTTTACTAATTTCATGTTGGTGTCATAGTGTTCAAAATAATAACCATAACCATTGCTAAATGGACCACCATCATAAGAACGAATCATAATTACTCCTCCTTTTCTATCATTTTCAGCAAAATACAATTCGGAGTTTTTGAAGCTATCTTTAAAAATGTCACTTTTATTCCATTTAAATTTAAGATCTTGTGCTACACTGGAATAAGTAAGAAAAAGTAAAGAAAAAAGGTTGATTAGTTTTTTCATAAATTAAAGTTTTTTGATTTACGTGGATTAAATTTCGGCGTTTATTCAAAAACGAATATTGGCGAAAATAATAAAAAGGATAAAAAAAGAGAACCGATGAGGTTCTCTTTTTATTTGTTTAAGGGATTCGGGTCAACACCGAGAGGTAAGGAACTCCCCCAATATCAAATCGTACTTTTAATGTAGTGGCATTGAGTAGTAGGATTTCCCCTGTTACCGAGCTGTTGTCGGCATACGTAATGGTAAAGGTATTGTTGTTTTTGGTCCAAACGCCAATATCAATTGTTTCCTCACAATCCAAATCATAATAATGATCCCGAAGTGCTCCATTAGCTGCAATTTCTGAAAAGTCTTTCACACAACCCGGAGAATGCTCATAAGGTTCTAAAATTTCTTGATTGTTAACGATACTGCCTTCTTGCGTAAATTGCCATTTGCCCACAATGGACGGTGCTTGGGCTTCATCATTGTCATTTTTACTGCAGCTTAAAACAGTAAATGCCAGAAAGGCAATGCATAGAATTTTTTTCATATAGTTTAAATTAGGTATTATTTTCCTGGGAAAGTAGCTTTGCGTTTTTCTAAGAACGCTGTTGTTCCCTCTTTAAAATCTTCGGTTCCAAAACATTTTCCAAACGACTTGATTTCGGTTTTGAATCCTTCTTTGGTATCTATCAACCCTGCATTCACCGCTTTGATGGCATAACTAATGGCTACAGGTGAATTTTTTGTGATTTTGCTTGCAATGTCTTTAGTGAATTCTAACAATTCGGCTTGGGGAACAACATGATTGACTAAACCATAACTTTTTGCCGTTTCGGCATCAATCATTCCCGCCGTCATAATCATTTCCATGGCGCGCCCTTTACCCACCAATTGGGGTAAACGTTGTGTTCCGCCATAGCCTGGAATCACCCCTAAAGTCACTTCGGGTAAGCCCATTTTGGCATTGTCAGAAGCAATTCGAAAATGGCAAGCCATCGCCAATTCCAATCCGCCACCCAAAGCAAAACCATTCACTGCTGCAATGACGGGCGTTTTCATGTTTTCGACAAAATCAAATAGGATTTCTTGTCCTAAAGCCGCCAATTGCGCGCCCTCTTCAATAGAGAAATGGGCAAATTCTGAGATATCAGCTCCTGCAACAAAGGCTTTTTCACCCGATCCAGTCAAAATAATCGCTTTGATCGTCGCTTCGGCATCCAATTGGGCTAAGGCATCGTGCAATTCTTGAATCGTTGCTTTGTTCAATGCATTAAGTTTGCTCGGACGGTTGATGGTGAGGGTAGCCAAATGACCTTCCGTGGCTACGAGAATATTTTCAAATGTCATAGGTATATTTTTTTAAGGATTTATGCGCGGTAATGTTACTTTAAAGGTAGTGCCTTTATGGGATTCGGACTCAAAAGTAATGGTTCCTTTATAATTTTCAATAATATTTTTAATAATCCCCAACCCGAGTCCCATGCCGCTCGTTTTGGTAGTGAACTTAGGTTCAAAGATTCGCTCTTGATAATCAGGGTCAATTCCAACGCCATTGTCTTTGACCAAAATAACCACTCCTTCCCAATTTTGGTATACGCTAACTTGAATTCGTTTTTCCTCTTGAATTTCTGGAATGGCTTGAATGGCATTTTTGACCAAATTGGTAATAATACGAATGAGTTGCGTGCGGTCCATAACCGTGATGATTTCTGGTTCGGCAGACTGAAACTCAATAAATTCTTCATTAAAAATATCTAGGGAAAACTCTACAACTTCAACCACATTGAGTGTTTCATTTTGCTGTGCAGGCATCGAGGCAAAGTTAGAAAACGCTGAAGCCACTGCCGTCATCGTATCGATTTGTTGAATTAAGGTTTTGGTGTAATCGTTGAGTTTCTGTCGTAAATTCGGATCGTTTTCATCAAATTTTCGTTGAAAACTTTGTACCGTTAAACGCATCGGGGTCAACGGATTTTTGATTTCATGAGCAACCTGTTTCGCCATTTCGCGCCACGCTTGTTCCCGTTCGGATTGGGCCAACATCGAGGCACTTTCTTCCAGTTTGTCCACCATCGCATTGTACGCTTTAATCAAGGAGTTTATCTCACGACTGTTGTCTTCAATCATGATTTTCTCATTTTTTTGATTCAAGCTCGTTTCATTGATTTTGTCGGAAATCGTTTTTAGCGATTGGGTGATGTAAGAGGAAAGGAAATACGCCAAGGCAAAGGCAATTATTAGCATGAAAAAATACACCTGACTCAACCGCACCAAGAAATTCTGGATTTCATTCTCGTAAATACTGTCGTCTTCAACATAGGGAAGATTAAGGATTCCAAGCGGTTTGAACCGATCGTCTTTGATTTGGGTAAACGATGAACGAATTTTCAACCCATCCATGTTTTTAATGTCAACATACCGTTTCTCAATCGAAGACTGGACCAGTTTCAATATATATTTTGGAATAGGCGGTGAAATGCTATCGACGGCAAAGGAAGCTTTGGACGATTTTAACAAATTTCCTTTTAAACTGTAAATATTAATTTCGACACTGTGAATATCGGAAAGCTCGTGAATTTTATCCTTAAATATTAACGGTAAATTTTTCTCCGTTAACGGGTAAGTCGTATTGGATAAAATATAGTTGATGTGTTCCCGAACCGCATCTTCCTTGCGCTCCAAACGCTCTTGATGGTAATTTCGCGCCTCACTTTTGAACTGAAACAACGAAATCGAGGCCATTAAGATCGATGCAATCAAAATCAATACAATCATCGCCAGGAAAATCCGGATACGAAGGGAGAGCATGGATATTTTGAAGGTTAGCATCAGTGTTCAGTGTTCAGTGTTCAGTGTTCAGTGTTCAGTGTTCAGTGTTCAGTGTTCAGTGTTCAGTGTTCAGTGTTCAGTGTTCAGTGTTCAGTGTTCAGTGTTCAGTGTTCAGTGTTCAGTGT
>Ga0209278_1000100_pt1 | contig 129497 bp, 106 predicted proteins | sample JI81BgreenDNA_FD_187504 | JGI IMG/M metagenome (GOLD analysis project Ga0209278, IMG submission 187504) | Wastewater effluent complex algal communities from Wisconsin, to seasonally profile nutrient transformation and Carbon sequestration -... | ecosystem: Engineered > WWTP > Effluent > Algae... | reverse complement strand
GTTGCTGCCGCTCCATATCGTCATGCCTACGCACGATTTAACTTCTAATTTTATGATTTCCGTTCTTTCTGAACCTTCAACTTTTAAACTTTCCCGCCTTCATGGTACTTAGAACAACTCCCCAACTTCAAAACTTTCAACTCCAAAACTTTTCAACTAATGCTTCTCTTGTTCTTTTCCTTGATGAAAAGAACCAAAAATCAAGACGATATATGGGCGCTTCGTTTTTCCAAATTAAGCTTTAAGAAGCTTAATCGCATTAGCGATTTACAACCTATTCAAGTTAAAAAAATATTATCACTAAAGCGGGATTAACCCGATACGCCTGCGGCTGTAATCATTAGAAAATCTAATGATTAATTCGGGTATAATCTGCACACTAGCCCCATCGCGGACAAAGGCTGAATAAACCCTGCTTAGCTCACACGTTGCTGGCGATCCATATCGTCATGCCTACGCACGGTTTGACTTTTAATCTAATAATTTTTGTTCTTTCAAAACCTTCTCAACTTTCCAACCTTCTCTCCCTCATGGTACATGGTACAATCATCATGATACATCTAACGTTCAACCTTCAACCTTCCAACTTTCAACCAAAAAGACAATCATCAATTTTTCGAAAATCAAAATCTCAATACTCAAATCTCCCTCATGGTACAATCTTCCTGCTACAACTTTCAACCTTCAACTTTCTCAACCTTCCAACTTTCAACTAAACAAACCAAAATACCCTAAACTAGGTATCGAATTTTTAAGCGAAGCCATTACATTTGCTTGCATTCGTAAAAATGGCCGGGTTTATGAAAACATTAGCAGATTTAAGTTTAGGTGAAAGTGCTATTATTAGAGGTTTTTCTAATACTGACATTGCGCAAAAACTTATTGAAATGCAGTGTATTCCTGGTGAAACCGTTCAAATGGTTAAAAAAGCTCCCTTTGGCGATCCAATGATTATTAATGTTTCTAACTATGATTTAATTATCAGAAAATCAGAAGCTCAATTAATTCTTATTTAAATTGCCAAACTCAGAATCACCAATAAAAATTGCTTTAGTTGGAAATCCTAATTCAGGAAAAACCAGCATTTTTAATTTATTGACCGGATTAAATCAAAAAGTTGGCAATTACCCTGGAGTTACTGTTGATATAAAATCAGGCTTTTTTAGAGGAAACGATGGTAAAAAATACCAATTAATTGACGTCCCGGGAATTTATAGCCTTAATCCAAAATCATTAGATGAGGCTGTGGCAACAGAAATATTGCTGGATAAAAATTCCAAATTTCATCCCGATTTAATTTTGATGGTGGCGGATGTTAGTAATTTGAAACGAAATTTATTTCTAACCACTCAAGTAATTGACCTTAAAATTCCAACCATTTTATTGATGAACATGGTTGATTTATTGCCTAAAAATCATGGTTATGATTTTAACAAAATTGGCTTAGATTTCGATTTACCTACTTTACCCATTAGCAGTACAACCAAAACAGGTTTTAGCGAATTAAAAGGATTGATTCAAAAAGGGGGTAAAATTTCAGAAAAAACCTTTTTTAAATCCACTGTTTTTAGCTTTCAGCAATTTATTAAAGAGTTAAATGGCGGAAAGTCATTTTTTGCCACAAAAGATGATACTAGCAAAAACGATAGTAATTTAAAAGACATTCAAGCCAACGATAGTATTGACCGTTATAATTTCATTAACAAAATCATTAAAGAATCGAATACCGAAATTACAGGCAATGAAAGTTTTAAGTTTTCGAAAAAAATTGATTCCATTTTATTGCATCCCATTTTTGGCATCGCCATTTTTTTACTGATTTTATTGGGCATGTTTCAATCCATTTTTTCATTGGCAGAATTTCCCATGACTTGGATTGAAGATTTTTTTGCTTTAAGTGCCGACTTTTTACGCGAAAAATTGCCGAATAGTTTTTTAAAAGATTTATTGATAGATGGAGTAGTGGTGGGCATTAGTTCAGTGTTAGTGTTTATACCACAAATCACCTTACTTTTTGCTTTTATCATTATGATGGAAGAAACAGGCTACATGGCGCGCGTTATATTTTTAATGGACAGATTGATGAGACGTTTTGGATTAAATGGTCGTTCCATCATTCCCATTATCAGTGGCGCTGCTTGCGCTATTCCAGCAGTTATGTCAACCCGAACTATTCCAAACTGGAAAGAACGATTAATCACCATTTTTGTAACGCCATTAATTACCTGTTCGGCTCGTTTGCCTGTGTTTACCTTGTTAATTGCTTTGGTTATTCCTCAAAAAATGGTTTTTGGTTTTATCAATCAGCAAGGATTAGCCTTGTTTTCGCTGTATTTATTGGGTTTTGTGGCAGCTATTTTAACAGCTTTGGTCATGAAATTTATCGTCAAAACCAATGAAAGAAGTTATTTCATCATGGAAATGCCCGTGTATCGTTTGCCCAGTTTCAGGTCTTATTTACTCAACATTTTCGAAAAGATTAAAGTGTTTGTGGTGGATGCTGGAAAAATAATTATCGCTATTTCAATTGTCATTTTTGCTTTATCATCTTTTGGTCCAGGCAATCGTTTTGAAGAAATTGAAAAAAAATACCAATCAAAAGTTGAAAGCGGAGAGTTGAACTATGACGAATCGGTTAAAATGGCTTCCAGTGAAAAATTGGCCAACTCTTATGCCGGAATTTTTGGCAAAACTATTCAGCCAAGCATTGCGCCTTTGGGTTTCGATTGGAAAATTGGCATTGCCTTAATCACCTCATTTGCTGCACGTGAAGTTTTTGTGGCTACCATGGCTACGCTTTATAGTGTTAGCGAAGATGAAGGCCAGTTGATTGATAAAATGCGCACCGAAAAACATGAAATTTCAGGCAAACCAGTTTACACTTTAGCCTCAGGTGTTTCGCTTATTTTGTTTTATGCTTTTGCGTTGCAATGTATGAGTACCATTGCGGTAGTTTATCGCGAAACCAAACATTGGAAATGGCCTTTTATTCAATTTGTGTATATGTTTTTATTAGCCTATTTGAGTAGTTTTGCAGCATTCGAATTGTTGAGCTAAAAAATAGAAATGGTCACAAAAGCCGATTTAATCCAACATTTTTCTCAGATTCTTTCTAAATACATTCCCAAAAATGCTGTGGAAGATTGTGCCCATTTTTTTGCCGATAAAAAAATTGTGCTTCAGGTTAAAAAAAGCCGTGCCAGTAAACTGGGCGATTTTCGTTCACCACGGCTAGGAGAGTTGCCCAAAATTACCATTAACCATAACCTCAATCCCTATTCGTTTTTAGTGACTTTATTGCATGAAATGGCGCATTTTACGGTTTGGGAAAAACATAAAAACCGCGTTCAGCCGCATGGTTTAGAGTGGAAAAGCGATTACAGCAAAATAATATTTGAGTTTTTGCAAAAAGACATTTTTCCTCAAGATGTTGAAAAAGCACTTTATAGACATTTAAACAACCCTTCGGCTAGTTCATGCAGCGATGCAGTTTTAAACAAAACCTTGGCTTTGTATGACAAGCCTGACGACAAATTCAGCATAGAAGAAATAAGAGAAAATGAGTTTTTTTTATTGGATGGAAAACGGATTTTTAAAAAAGGCGAGCTGCAAAGAAAAAGGTACAAATGCCAAGACATACACAACAAAAGGCATTATTTGGTTTCAGACACCGTAAGGGTTTACAAAGTTGATCCCGCCACAGGAACGGTGATAAGAAAAGGGGATTAGCGTTATTGCATCCGACCCTCAATCCAAAATTTTATTTCCTTACCGATTTATTAAAAATAAATTTCCAATACTCTTTTGTTTTTCAGATTAAATTGGGTTAATTCGTTAGACGGAAAACTAATAAACCTTTACTTATTGTCTCAAAATAAAGGTTTTATGAGTAGGTTGTAGGGTAAATCAAGAAGTTATATTCAATATCTAAATACACGCAGACTAAAATGAACATACCATATATCCAGATTTTACAAAGACTTCTTACTCCAATTTTTGAAGAAATAGATGGACTTTATTTTTTGCGTGAGCAAGTTTTAAAGACCAATGCGCAAAAAACTATTTTGGCAATAAAAGAAAACATTGAACAGCCAGGAATTAAAGCGCCTAATACATGGCAAAAAAGTGTAATTAAGAGAAATGTAGAAGGATTATCTAACTATCTAGATAAGTTGCATCAGGAATTAGATAGACAAAAAATAATAAATTATGTAGATAATTTGAATAATAATCAAATTAATTTAAATCATGAAAATGATGAAATGATTTTGTTCGTTAATTCATATTACGCTACAATAATATACGATATAGTTTGGGCTGACAATATTTCTGTTTCTGATGTGATTAATATTACTCAAGGAAAAGTAAACCGTAAAAATTTAGAAATAAAGTTTAAGCATATGGTCAAGCATCTTAAAAACACAATTATACCGTATCTTAAATCTTCAAGTCTTTACAATACAAAAGTTAATCGACTTGAAGAAGCAGTCACTGCATTTAATAAAAAACTTTACAAGTCAGCAAGTATCATGTTTATTCCTGCGACTGAAGGATTAGTGAAATCACTGGGAAACTATTTAATAGAAAAGCAACAAATTGATATTTCAAAAATGAAAAAATCATTACACTCATTAGATTCTTTCCTTCAGCACATACCATGGAAAAATGATTATTCAATAGATATAGGAAAATATATGTTTATTACAGGTAACTACATTTTTGTCAGTGATTATAATATTGAAGACAAAAAAATGATTGATTTAAAAACTCGACTTAATTTTTTGAAGAGGCAATATAAAGATGACCGTAATTCCATCTTACATGGTGACGATGTTTCTTTTGGAGAAATATGGGATTTGTATGTTAATTTTGCTGCTTTAAAAGAAATATTTGATACGATTAAGTATTATGATGGTCTTTATAATCAACACTGAGTATTACAGTCGTGTCTTTTACACAAAAATATTTCCAAAAAATCATATTTTTTTAAGAAATGGGACAAAATGAACTTTTTCGAAGTGTGGCGAGTATGAAATTAATTTATTTAAAGAAGTTCTTAAATCAGCATAAAAAGAGCTACACAATGATCATAGTCGTTTGGCAAAACGAGGAATTAGTGATTAAATGAAACTTTGTCCCAAAAATTAAATATCACGAGCACCTCGGAAAACATTTAAATTTGTTTTAAAACCGCTTCTTCGCTTAGCGTTAAACATTAGCGAACTAACAAAGAGAATTTGCATGTTAGAGTACTTTTTCAATAAAGAAAACAAAATACAGGCGCTTAATTAACAGCATTTTTAGAAAATCGGAATTTCCGATTTTCTATCACAATTTAAAAAACAGAAAAAAAATAAACAACAAAACGTCATACAATTATTTGATGATAAAAGGGTCAGAACCCTTTGGGATATCGAAAATAAAAAATGGGGATACTACAGAGTTTATTAACTGAAAAAGATGGTTTGTATGAGTGAAACATATTTCATAGGTTGGGATGTTGGGGCTTGGAATTGCGATAAAAATTCTAATAGCAGAGATGCAATAGTAATTCTTGATGGTAAGGAATGTTTAATTGGAACGCCTTGGAGAGGCAGTCTTAGGGAAACAATAAATAAATCGAAAAGTACGAAAGATTTTATTGCTGCTCTTTTTTCGCTTTGCGGATTAGTAAACACTGAAAATAAAAACGTAACAATGGCAATAGATGCACCATTAGGTTTTTCGGATGGATTAATAAATTTGTTAAATGGAACAATATTTAATAAAAATATTGAAAGCCATGCTTGTAACCCTTATTTATTTAGAGAAACAGAACAATACCTCTTTAAGGAAGGCTTTAAACCGCTCTCTTCTATTAAAGATATGATTGGTAGTCAGACTACAAAAGCGATGCACGTTGTAAAAAAGTTTGCCGCTAATATTGAGAGTTGTGGGGTTTGGATTGATAATTCAAAAAAGTTAAGAATAATAGAAACTTATCCAGCAGCATGTAAAGAACTAAATTTGAAAAACAAGCTAGAGGATAACGAAAATCAAGATATTAAAGATGCATTGGTATGCGCTGAGATAGCATATATTTTTGAAACAAATAAAGATAGATTGAGAGCTCCTTCAAGTGAGATATCTGAAAAAGAAGGTTGGATTTGGACTTTACAAAATTAAATTATGGCATGTAATCACAAATTTATTACCTATCTAAATCTTGAAAGATTAGATTTTAGACCTACAACTTTGATTGTTGGTACATTTAATCCATCTTGGCCTTTAGAGAATAAAGCCGACTGGTTTTATGGAAGAAAATCGCGAAATTATTTTTGGGATGTATTACCTCGATTATACAATCCTAACTTAAATTTACGGAAACAAAACCATGTGCATTGGAAAAATTTTTGCACGGAACATTCGATTGCTTTGACAGATATTATAATGTCAATCAATGATGCTGATGAAACTAATAAAGAGCACCAAAACATTCTCCGCTCTTATTTAGATACTTCAATTGCAGATTATTTTGCAGTTTTTCAATTTACAGAATTAAAAGAATTGGTAAATAATAACCCAACAATTAAGAATGTTTATTTGACTAGACAAGCAGGAGTTGATTTGTTTGATGCAAGATGGGCTTTATTAGAAGAATATGCTTTGAAAAATCCAGCAAGAAATTTACGATTAAGAAAATTAATAACACCATCAGCTAGTGCAAGATTTCAAATAAAGGATTACAAATTGGCAAATCCCAGTGATCGATCACCGCTTAGAAATTTTATTTTTAAAAGTTGGCAAGAGCAATGGCATTTCTGAATATAAAAATAGAATCATGAGTAAAGAAATTCAACATAATCCACTTTTTGTTTCCATAAAGGAACTGATAGAGCAAAGTAAACAGCAGATAGCTGTTTCTGTAAATGCTACTATTACTTCATTGTATTGGCAAATAGGCAGTACTATAAAAAAAGAAGTTCTTAAAAATAGCAGGGCCGAGTATGGTCAGCAAATCGTGCACACACTGTCTGCGCAATTAGAAAAGGAATATGGTAAAGGTTGGAGCGAAAAACAATTAAGGCACTGCATACAGTTTGCTACTATTTTTGATGACAAACAAATTGTCTCTACACTGTGGAGACAATTGAGCTGGTCTCACATCAAGCTCATTATTTACATGGAAGAGCCAGTAAAACGGGATTTTTACATAGAAATATGCAAATTAGAAAAATGGAGTGTTCGGGTCTTTCAAGAGCGTATTCAGTCAATGCTATATGAACGAACAGCCATTAGCAAAAAGCCAGAATTAACTATACAAAACGATTTAGAACTGCTTAAAAACGAGCAAAAGCTAAGCCCTGATTTGGTTTTTAGAGACCCTTATTTTTTAGATTTTTTGGGTTTAAGTGATATGTATTCCGAAAAAGATTTGGAAACAAGTATTATAGCAGAGCTGCAAAGTTTTATCATAGAATTAGGAAGCGATTTTGCCTTTATGGCGCGTCAAAAAAGAATTAGTATTGACAATCGAGATTATTACATTGATTTGCTTTTCTACCACAGAAGACTTAAGTGTCTTGTAGCCATCGATTTAAAAATTGGTGAATTTGAAGCCAGTTATAAAGGACAAATGGAATTGTACCTACGCTATCTTGAAAAACACGAGCAATTTGAGGGTGAAAATACACCCATTGGATTAATTCTTTGCACAGGAAAGAATGAAGAACATGTTGAATTAATGCAACTAGACAAGAGTAATATACGAGTAGCAGATTATTTAACAGCATTACCATCCCAAAAGGTTTTACAAGAAAAATTACATAAAGCGGTTGAAATTGCTCAACAGAAACTTAAATCAAAGCAAGACGATTAAATCAGGTCAAAAAAAACCTGTTACCCAAAACCTTATAGCGTAGATGTTTTTAAGAGCGTTGAAGCGGAAGTATTTAGGCAATTGGGAAGAACGTGAAGGCAATAGCTATATGGAAGTATAATTATAAAATAACTGAAAACATAAAACTCATATTTTCAGATAATCCAACAAATGAAAATATAAAAATCTATATCAAGATGGTGGTGTTGGAATATATGTCAGATTTAAAGCGATTTATTCACATAAAAGCCCACTAGCCAAATCAATTTTTCTAAAACAACACAACTACCTCAAATACCAATATTCTATTGAATAAACTATTTGTAAAGAAGAAATTAGATTTAATGATCTCTCAAGTAGAAATAATAAAAAAGATAGACCAAACACAAGGGGACATAGATTATTGTAAAGTAAAAAATGCCAATAGCAGTACCCCAGAAATGCCCAATTATAAAAGGAGAAAAGAACAGTATTGTTTTTAGTATTTCCCGCCTAAGAAAATAAAGAATAAAGCAAGGAATAAGAATTGAATAAATGAGAATGTCGAGCAATGAAATTTTCATGATGTTAAAGCAGTGATTACTTCAATATTACTTGCGCTTTTTTGAATATCTCTATTATCACTCACCATTTTGTAAGCATTTATTGGCATAGATCAATAAAATTTTGAACTAAAATAATGATTAAATCAGGTAAAAAAAACCTCCTAATTATCTATTGGCTATTACGAGGGGTTTATAAATTATATTTATGATGAATATATGAAATATAAATAAAAATTAATGGATGGTAGTTCTCAATTTTGCGGCATTAATTTAAAATCAAAACAAAATGACAAGAATTACTGTAGCAAAAGGTGATGGAATAGGCCCTGAAATTATGGATGCCACATTAAAAATAATTTTGGCAGCAGGCGCAAAGCTTGAAATTGATGAAATTGAAGTAGGCGAAAAGGTTTATTTAGCAGGCAATACCTCGGGCATAGCAGCTGAATCATGGGACATAATTAGGAGAAACAAGATATTTTTAAAAGCTCCTATCACAACTCCACAGGGCGGAGGTTATAAAAGTTTGAATGTTACAACTCGCAAATTTCTTGGCCTGTATTCAAATGTTAGACCCTGCATGAGCTTGCATCCTTTTGTTAGCACCAAACATCCAGTAATGGACATTGTAATTGTGAGAGAAAATGAAGAAGATTTATACGCTGGCATTGAACATCAGCAAACCGATGAGGTGGTACAATGTTTAAAACTAATAAGCAGACCGGGCTGTGAAAAAATTATTAGATATGCCTTTGAATATGCCAAACAACAAAACAGAAAAAAGGTGACTTGTTTCACAAAAGACAATATCATGAAACAAACAGATGGATTGTTTCACCAAGTTTTTGACGAAATAGCAAAAGAATATCCTGAAATTGAGAACGAACACTGGATTATAGACATTGGTGCTGCAAAAATGGCCGATACTCCAGAACTGTTTGATGTAATAGTGATGCCAAATTTATATGGTGATGTGCTTAGTGATGTTGCTGCCCAAATAACAGGCTCGGTTGGTTTGGCTGGTTCTGCCAATATAGGCGAAGAATGTTCTATGTTTGAGGCTATACACGGCTCAGCACCAAGAAGAGCAGGTCAAAATTTAGCCAATCCATCAGGCTTACTGCAAGGTGCTATTATGATGCTTAACCACATTGGACAAACAGAAGTAGCAGAAAAAGTTCAAAATGCATGGTTAAAAACCTTAGAAGATGGCATACACACCTATGATATTTTTAAAGAAGGCATTAGCAAACAAAAAGTAGGAACAACTGCATTTGCTGAGGCTATTATAGCCAATTTAGGCCAAAAACCATTTATTTTAAAAGCAGTTTCTTACGCTAACAATTCAGCATTAAACCTGCCTAAATACAAAAGAAAAGCAGCCGCAAAAAAAGATTTGGTTGGAGTAGATGTTTTCGTTCACTGGAGTGGTTCAAATCCAAATGAATTAGCCGAAATAGTAAAAAAGATAGAAACAAATGAGGCACAACTTTCTATGATTACCAACAGAGGAATTAAAGTTTGGCCTGATGGATTTAAAGAAACATTTTGCACCGACCATTGGAGATGCCGTTTTAAAGCTAAAGAAAACCAAAATTTAAGCAAATCTCAAATCTTAGAACTTTTAAAAAACGCCATCGATCAAAATATTGATACCATAAAAACAGAAAATCTGTATTTATTTGATGGTAAAGCAAGCTTTTCATTAGGTCAAGGACAATAAAACAATAGCTCGTTTTATCAAAAAGAGCAAGTCTAATTTTATTTTTCAAATTTTGCGCACAATAAGAGCTAAATTCTTATTGTGCGTTTTTTTATGCAAAAAAAGATCGAATTAAACGGTAAAAGAACGTTTGACAGAAATGGTCAACTGACTTTTGCTAGAAATGAAAAGTTGAATGTTTTAGCTTTTCAGTTTTAATCTCAAAAATTAAAAATCATTACCTCAAAAAATGATTAATTTGCATTGAATGAAGCACTGCTCAAAACCATAAATTAATCGATTTTAAAATGACTAAACAAATATTACAAATTATCGCCAGCTTGGTATTTGGATATAGCATTTATTTTGGACACATAACCTTTGTTACTGGAATGAACCCTGCGTTTATAGGCATATTTGGATTTATACTTTTATTGCAATTGGGTATAAATATTTTACTTATCAAAAGGATAAATAAAAAAATATATGCTATTGTGATTTTTTTTCTTTTCGGAATATTATTTCCACTATTTCTCAGTTATAAATCGCTAAATCAAGTTAATCCAAATGCACCACCTGCAAGGATATATTATCATAACGAAATAAATATACCTTAATAGGATTTGTAATAGTATTTTTAGAAAATTGAACATTACAATTTCTATTAGAATCTAAAAATATAAAAACATGAAACAATAATACACCACACAATTATTTGAAAATAATTAATAGAGATGTTAAAGAATTTATTAACATGAAAATAAGGTTGATGAATGGATAAATTCCAAAACAAATATCGCATACAATCGGCACGCGCACAATGGTGGGATTATGCCAATGCAGGGGCCTATTTTATTACCATTTGCACCGCTAACCGCGTTCATTATTTTGGTGAAATAGTAAATACGCAATTTATTGCGTCACAATTAGGTCAAACAGCAGAGCAATATTGGCACGCCATACCAGCCCAATTTCAGTTTATTGAATTGGGCGCATTTGTGGTTATGCCCAATCATATCCACGGCATTTTAATAATAAATGATGTTCTGAACGATAACGAAAACGCAAACGCAAACGCAAACGCAAACGCAAACGTAGAGACGCGATTAATCGCGTCTCTGCAAACGGAACAAACCAAACAACCGAAACAAAAAACAGGTGGTTTTGCCGGTGTCAAAAACCCAATGTTGAACAATAATATTTCGCGTGTTGTCAGATGGTATAAAGGCGTTTGTACATTTGAAATACGAAAAATACACGCTGATTTTCAATGGCAATCACGTTTTCACGACCATATTATCCGCAACGATAACGAATACCAACGCATCGTTAATTACATCAATACAAATCCTAAAAATTGGAAAGAAGATAAATTTTATTAATCTGAAGAATAATTATCAAATCAGGTCAAAAAGGTCCTACTACCAAAACCTAATAGCGTAATTGTTTTCAATAGTTTTTGCAGCAGTAGAATTTGGACGATTGGGAAGAACGTGAAGGCAACAGCCATATAGAAAAGGCTGAGTTGTTGAAATTTTCCAAAAAGCTTTACTGCTTCTTAGATTAATTCTGACCAAAATCAATCCTTTGCCCTTAAACATTCATACATTCGTGCTGTTTTTTTAGCTAAAAATAGACATGCAAAAACTGATTGATATAAGCAGCAAAACAGCTTTGGTTTTAATAATGCTGGTAGTTTTGGCGGGCAGTGTGGTAAGAATGACCGGCTCGGGAATGGGCTGCCCCGATTGGCCAAAATGTTTTGGATATATCATTCCACCTACTGAAGAAAGTCAAGTGCAGTTTTCACCCGGAAAAACTTATAAAAAAGGACAAATTATAGTTTGGAATGAGAGTTTGCAAGTAGCAAAAGACAATTTTGTGGCTGGCGATAGTTTTTCAGAATCTGATTGGGAAAAATATACCAAACACGATTATGCTATTTTTAATGCAACCCACACCTGGATTGAATATATCAATCGTTTGCTGGGAGCACTTTCTGGTTTTCCAGTATTATTTCTTTTCGGGCTTTCTATTTTTCAGTTTAAAAAAGATAAAATACTTTTTCTTTTAGCTGGATTTACACTTTTCTTTTTAGGATTTGAGGCTTGGTTAGGCAAAGTGGTGGTTGATGGAAATTTAGTTCCTGGGCAAATCACTATTCACATGCTAGGAGCATTAATCATAATGGCTTTGTTGGTTATTATAATCAATAGAAATGCAGGTCAAAACAAAACATTGGTTTCTAAAAAGCTCAAAGGACTCGTTTTGTTAGGCTTGTTTCTAACATTAATTCAAATTTTGATGGGTACCAATGTGCGCGAATCGGTCGATGAACTCGTAAAATTAAATATTGAAAGAACATCCATTATCAATAATTTAAGCTTTAATTATTATTTCCATCGCAGTTTTTCTCTAATTGTTTTGGCACTAAATGTCTATTTGTTTTTTGGCTTCAAAAAAGAACAAATACAAATGCCATACATCAACATTGTTTTAATTTTAATAGCACTCGAAATTTTAATGGGAGTTATTTTTAATTATATAAGTTTTCCAAAGCAAATGCAGCCACCACATTTAATTATTGGCTTTTTATTGTTTGCTGCGCAGTTAAAAATATTTATTGGTGTACATTCTAATGAACGTAAATGATTAAAGTAGAATGTATAAAAATTTGCGTCAAATAATAAAATTAAAACTAAAAAGGCTATTTTGATTAGGTGCTTTTTTTATTTTAGTGGAAATTTTTTGAATGAAATATTTAATAAATCTAATTTTAGTCTCTCTCCTATATCATTCTGCTTACTCACAAAACAAGACCACCATTGTTTTTAATATTATTCCCAGAGATGCTGGTTTAATAATTGACGGAAAAAAATATCATCCATTAGAAACCAATTTTAATTTAGGAGTTGGCAAACACAATATTAAACTCTGGAAGCCAAATTTCAGTTTGTTAGACACAACCTTTGAATTAATATCTGGACAAAACAATATCATCAATTTTCAATTAAAGCATTCCGATGAGTATATTACTTATCAAAACTTTAAAAAGTCCAAGCGGCCATTGAAATTAAAATTTATTGCAAGCTCAACAGCTTTGATTGGATTAGCCATTTATGCACAGTTTCGTACAAATCTTGAAATCGATGCCATGAACAATACCAAAAAAAGAGCCTTAGATTATCGCGATAGGTTTGGTGATGCTTTAGCAGGTTTTTCTGAAATTAGAGATGGCTACAACTTAAATTACGATTTACACAAAAAGGCAGTAAAAAATCATAATATCTACAAAGGAGTATTTATAGGATCCCTTATCGGAATTGGCTTAAATACTGCGTTATTTTATTTTTTGGACACTTTTGAACGATACAAAAAGCCCAAACGAGAAAATACACCTAGAGAATTTGCATCGAAATTTACACTACAGTCAAACATTGATTCTCAGAACAATTTACAAATTGGATTTAACTATAATTTAAGATAGTTATGAATAAAATAATAGCAATTTTGATAACAATAACTGCTCTTTTAGGCTGCAAAAAGGACGAATTAAAAGATGTAAGTTTGGGAACTAATTATTTTGAAAGCAATAATATAAACCCATTATTTATTACTGTAACAAAAGGAAATAAAAACGATACAACATTCGCAGACATAAAAGTGGATATTCACCCTGCGGTGAATATTGAAAATATAGTATCTATTAAACTATACAGAAATAATGAAGAGTTTCATGCCTTTTATAATCTCGATAATTTGAATTATAAAGATGTTGTCTTCTTTTTAAATCCAAATGTAGGCGAGTTTAAATATCAAGCCAGTTTGGTAGATAATTATGGTGTTGAATCAAAAGCGACAGATTATCAAACTGTTGTGTTTTAATTACTCCTTCATTTTTTTCCAAATATTTATCAGTCCATTGGTTGATGGGTCATGGCCTGTAACTTCCTCCTTATGATGAAGTTCAGGTAAAATTTTATTAGCCAATTGTTTGCCTAATTCAACTCCCCATTGATCGAAACTGTAAACATTCCAAATAACACCCTGTACAAATATTTTGTGCTCGTACATGGCAATTAAACTACCCAAAACTTCTGGCGTTAGCTTTTTATATAAAATACTATTGGTAGGTTTGTTGCCTTCAAAAACTTTAAAAGGCATTAAAAACCTAATTTCATCTTCGCTTAAATTGGCGGCCATTAATTCAGATAAAACCGCCTCAGGTGGTTTTCCGTTCATTAGCGCCTCAGTTTGCGCAAAGAAATTTGAGAGTAATTTTTCGTGATGGTCGTTTAAGTTGTTTAATGGATTGGCCGCAGCCATAAAATCGGCTGGAATAAGTTTTGTGCCTTGATGAATTAATTGATAAAATGCATGCTGACCATTTGTTCCCGGCTCGCCCCAGATAATAGGCCCTGTTTGATATTTAATTTTTTGACCTAATCTGCTAACCGATTTTCCATTACTTTCCATGTCGCCTTGCTGAAAATAGGCCGCAAAACGATTTAAATATTGGTCATAAGGCAATAGAGCATGGCTTTCAGCGCCAAAAAAGTTGTTGTACCAAATGCCTAATAAAGCCAAAATAACCGGAATGTTCTTATCGAATGAAGCAGTTTTAAAATGTTGATCCATTTTGTAAGCACCATTCAATAATTCATTGAAATTATTATAACCAATAGCACAACAAACCGATAAACCAATGGCTGAACAAAGCGAATAACGTCCGCCCACCCAATCCCAAAACTCAAAAATATTGGCCGCATCAATTCCAAAAGCTTTCACTTTGCCAACATTGGTTGACAAAGCCACAAAATGCGTAGCAATGTGTTTTTTAATTTTGGCAGATTTTAAAAACCAATCCTTTGCAGTATTGGCATTGGTCATGGTTTCTTGAGTGGTAAATGTTTTGGAGGCAATAATAAAAAGTGTGGTTTCCGGATTTAAATTTTTTAAAGTTTCATCAATATGGGCACCATCCACATTCGAAACAAAATGCACATTTAAACGGGTTTTGTAGGCTTTTAAAGCTTCACAAACCATCACAGGACCTAAATCAGATCCACCAATTCCAATATTTACAATATCAGTTATTTCTTTGTTGGTATAACCTTTCCATTTTCCAGAGATAACTTTATCAGAAAAAGTTTTCATTTGTTTCAAAACCCTTTTCACATCAGGCATTACATCTTTTCCATCAACCAAAATAGCTTTTCTTCCTTTGTAGCGTAATGCAGTATGTAAAACAGCTCTTTTTTCAGTTTCGTTAATAGCTTCACCCGCAAACATGGCTTCAATAGCGGTTTTTAATTCACATTCATTCGCTAGGCTAAAAAGGTGTTTCATGGTTTTGTCGGAGATTCTATTTTTAGAATAATCCACAAAAAAATCGTTCCACTGAATTGAAAACTTTGAAAATCTTTCCTCATCGGCTTCAAATAAATCTCTCATGGATTTGGATTTTATTTTTTCAAAATGTTTTTCCAATTTTTTCCAAGCTTGAGTTTGTGTGGGATTTATTTTTGCTAACATGATTTTTTTATTTAAAACAACTCGAAAGTACTAGATATTTTTAATAGCAATATTAAATTTATCCCGAATTAAGCATTAGAATTTCTTATGCTTATAGCCGAAGGTGCATCAGGTTAATCCCGCATTAATGATTGTTTAGGCTTTTGAAAATAAGCCTATTTACCATCATTTTTGCGATTACACAATTCTTGGATTTATCATGGTACAGCCTCATTTTTTTGCTCAATGAAACCTCATTTTATTTCAAAATATAAATTAATTTTCGAAAAGCAATTTCGATATATTTGAAATCTAATTTTTTTGAATTCCAAAGGCATGAGATGGAAATTAATTAATCTGGTTTTTTGGCTACCATTTTATGCATTAGCGCAAAACGCTCAACTTAACATTCCTTTAAATTCGGCTTATTTCAGACCAATTGATAAGCATTTGCAGCAAAAAAGCGCTCCGGTTTTTAGTTCCATGAAACCACTTCTAGCATCAGCAGTTAACCTCGACAGCATTAGCAGTGCAGAAGCGACCATTCGAAAACAAAAAAAATACAATGCTTGGCTTTGGCGAAAACTAAAACACGAAAGTTTATTTCATCTTCAAAAAGATAATTTCACACTCGATATTGATCCACTTTTTAATTTTGAAGTTATTAAAGATCAATTAGATACTGTAACTGCCCGCGATTATTTTTCAAATAACACTAGAGGTTTTAGAGTGCAAGGAAGCATAGGCTCAAAATTTTCATTTGAATCGAGTTTTTATGAAACTCAATCTTTTTTTCCGAATTATTTAAGATTGTTTGTAGCCAACAACAGAGTGGTTCCTGGTCAAGGTTATTGGAAAGATTTTAAAGAAATTGGTTACGATTACAGCCAAGCCTTAGGAATGATTTCTTACACCCCTATTCAAAAGGGAAAATATCTACTCAATTTCCAATTTGGACATGGAAAATTATTTATTGGCGAAGGCTATAGAAGTATGCTGCTGTCAGATAATAGTTTTAATTATCCGCATTTAAAATCGACTTTTCAGTTTGGAAGATTTCAATACACAAGCGCTATTGCAACTTTAATGAAATTAGATAGGGTAGTGGGCGATGGGCTAACTGAAGATAGGTTTATGCGTAATGCAGCCAACTTTAATTATTTAGAATATGCTTTTGGCAAATGGGTAAACTTAGGTTTGTTTGAAGGTTTGGTTTGGAATGTTGAATCAACTAATGGCAACCAAAAAGTAAATACAAACTATTATTTCCCAATAATTGGCTTAAACTCAGCTTTGGAAGCACAAAACGAAAGAGTAACCATGCTTTGGGGATTAAATGCTAAAATCCGACCTTTAAAATCCATTCAACTTTATGGTCAATTGGCTTTAAATAATTATGACCAAGTTTTAAAATCGCAAGCAGGAATCAAGATTTTTGATGTTTTTAAAGTTAAAAACCTCTATGCACAATTTGAGTATAATGTTTCTAAAAGAGAAGTAAATGTTATTACAAATCGCGAACCTTTTGCACATTACAACCAGTTTTTAACACATCCTCGCAACAACGACTTTAGCGAATTAGTGGCTCAAGTTTCTTACGAATATCAAGACTTTTTTATTCGATTAAAAGCCAATGTTTATGAAATTCATCAGCTTGGGTTTTTCTATAATTCTATAAAAACCAATAACCCAAACCATGAGTTGCAGTATTATTTGCCAAATTTAAACTTAATAGATTTAATTTATACCGTTAATGGGAAATTAAATATCTACGATGCACAAATTGGATATACCATAAATCGCAGAACAAATGCAAGTTTAAGCGCTGGAGTTACACTTCGAAGCTTAAAAGCTTGGGGAAATTCTTACGACAATCAGTTGATTTATGTTTCATTTAAAACATCTCTTTTAAACCATTATTACGACTTTTAAATGAAACAGATCTTAACATTTTTGCTCGTTTTTATTTTGGTTGAATCATGGGCTCAACCGCAAAATTTACCATTAAATTCAGAATATAATGGTCGTTTTGAGAAATATTTATATAACAAAAGCAGTGATTTTCACACCAATTCTAGACCTTATAGAATTGATCAATTAAAAAACTATGCATCAGAAGCTGATTCGCTTATTTCAACTTTAAATTATAAAGGGAAAAGCAATTTTTTAAAGAGCATTTCCAATAAAGATTTACTAAAACTAGGTGGCGAAAAATTCTCTTTCTCCATTAATCCTCTTTTTGGCTTTTTGGCTTATTCAGGTGGGTTTAATGAGATAAAAGGAGGAGTTACAGCAGATATTGCTATAATCAATAAAATTCATTTTCACTTTGATTATGCACAAGGAAATTCACTTTTCCCGACATTTTTTCAAAATGAAATAAATAGAATTGGTGTAGTTCCGGGACAAGGAATGGCCAATTTTCAAAGCAATGGAAAAGTAGCTCATCAAGACGCCTCGGGTTATTTATCATTCAGTCCAAGCAAACATTTTAATATACAGGCTGGATTTGGCAGAAATTTTATGGGCGATGGCTATCGTTCTCTTTTGCTGAGCGATGCAGCTTACAGTTATCCTTATTTAAAACTAAGTACTAATATTTGGAAGTTTCAGTATGTGAATTTATTTACCAATTTAAAAGATGTTCGAGCTAATATTGCCAATGGAAAAGATTATACCAACAAATATTCAGCAACACATTATTTAAGCTGGAATATTTCTAAAAACATCAATATCAGCTTATTTGAAAGTATTTATTTTAAATCTCGAGATACAAGCAATGCATTTAACTATGATATAAATTATTTGAATCCAGTAATTTTTTATCGTCCTGTTGAATTTTCTTTAGGTTCAGAAGACAATGCCTTGTTGGGTTTAAGTGGAAAAATTACATTTCTTAAAAAGCAGGTTTTTTACGGTCAGTTTGTGTTAGATGAGTTTTTGTTGGAAAACGTGCGTGGCGATGTTCGCAAAGCGCTGAATAAAAATTACGAAGGTAGATATGGTTGGTGGGCCAATAAATACGCCATTCAAGCTGGTATAAAATTATTCGATTTGGGGCTGAAAAATTTGAATTTGCAAATAGAATACAATCAAGTGCGACCCTACATGTATTCGCATGGAAATCCATTGAGTAATGCAGGACATTTTAATCAATCAATGGCACATCCGGTAGGTGCAAACTTCTTCGAAACATTAGCCATTTTAAGGTATTACTATCAAAACTTTTATTTCCAATATAAGATTGTAAATATGATTTATGGCGAAGATGAATACAATGTTAGGTTTGGCCGCGACATTTACCAATCTTATCGCGACCGACCTAAAAACTATTATAATTTTATTGGACAAGGTGTTGTAACCCGAATTTTACATCAAGACGTTAAACTGGGTTATTTATTAAACAATAGAAATAATTTATCAATCGAATTGGGTTATATCAACAGACAAATCGAAAGCTATTATTATCCAAGCCAAAGTTCAATGATTTATTTTGGCTTAAAATCCAATATTTACAATCATTACAACGACTTTTAGAGCACTATTTTTTAATAATTTTCTCCGTTTTAATGTTTTGGGTTTTTAAATCTCTAACTGAAAGTAAATAAGTTCCCTTGTTGAAATGAGAAATATCAATTTTTTGGTTTCCAAAGCAAGTGATTGATTCTATTTGTTTTCCTGAAAAGTCAAAAATCAAAATGTTGTAATAACCAGCTTCTGCATTAAAGTAAATAAAATCGCTTGTCGGATTTGGAAAAATACTAAAGGCTAATTTTTTTGTTTCAGCAATTCCTGTAGTTAATGGGATTAAGTCTAAATTTCCATTGGCATCAAATGGATTAGACCATTTTTCATTGCTGTAAACATCTGTTCCGGTTAAGGTTTTAATAAATGCAACTAGGGCATTTTTTTCAGTTTCGGTGAGTTGTAAATTTCCTCCTGGCCCTTGTAATCTTGGATCTAAATTGTTGTTGTTAGGGTTTTGAGGCACTAAATTGTAATGATTAATCACAGCCAACAAATTATTAAAATTTCCATTGTGCATTAAATGACCATTTAAACTTCCATTAGGATTAAACAAGTCTCTTAATGTTGGAGCTTTTGTATTAGTTAAATCTAAAGTAGTGGTGCTTCCGGCAGCTGCAATAACGCCATTGTTTAAGGTATTTGGATCAATATCAAATTCAGGAGCTCTGTGGCAACCTTGACAGCCAGCACCATTTTGATTGGGAGGAGCTAAAAAAAGCGTTTTTCCAGCATTTTCTTCAGTAGTGAAATTTGAAAAATTAGCATTTAAATTGCCCGCAGCCATTAACCCTTGGTCAAATTTCGAATCAAAAGATTGGATACTTCTAATAAATTGAGCCAAAGAATTTTGAATTCTGGTTTCGGTAATAATACTATCGCCATACACAAATTTGAAAAGCGTGTTATAATAATCTATGGATTGAAGTTTAACAATTAAATCGTTTAAATCTTCTTGCCCGCTGGTTCCGCTGTATCCCATTTCAACATGGTCTTGAATAGGTTTGGTGGTTTGATCCTCTAAACTTGTGGCTCTTTCATCCCAAAAGAATTTGCTTTCTACACCAAATTTTGCATTTATCAATCGCATTGAATGTCGGCCAGTAAGTCCACCATTTAAGCCAACACTTAGTTTTGCAGTGTCACCAAAAGCGAATTGCTGCTGATGGCAGCTTGCACAAGCAATGGTGTTATTAGCTGAAAGATTTTTGTCATAAAACAGCACTCTACCTAAAGTTGCTCCAGCATTTGAAATTTGATTATTTGCCGGAGTATTGTTTTTTGTAATATATACTGGCTTTGTTTGATTGGCATAATTCAACAAATTATTTAAATCAATTGTCGCTGATGCCAACAAAATACCCAGCAAAAACAGTAAGGGAACAAAACGATTAACTTTCATAAGATTTAGATTTTGAGCTTTTAGACGATTGAAATTTAAAAACCCCTCGCTTGTGCGAAAAAATAATTTAATTGTTGATTTGAATGTTTAAAATTTTTCCAATTGTTCCTTTGTGAATTTTCCATTAATCCACTCGGGGTCAAGGATTGCATTGTATTTTTTATAAAAGTTAATGGCAGGTTCATTCCATTCTAAAACTTGCCATTCCATTCGCTCAACATTTAGTTCTTTGGCAACTTTAGCCACCGCTTCAAATAATTGTGAGCCAATGCCAAATTTTCTGAAACTTTCGGTAATCACAATATCTTCTAAAAACAAACATTTGCCTTTCCAAGTAGAATATTTCATGTAATAAATGGCAATTCCAACAATTTTATTTTCATGTTCAGCCACAAAAAAGTCGAAAATTTTGTTTTCTCCAAAACCATCTTCTTCCATCATTTCTATTGTGTTGCTTACTTCTAGCGGGGCTCTTTCGTATTCAGCTAATTCTTTAATTAAGGCTAATGTTTGAGGTAAATCGTCCTTTTGGCCAATTCTTATTGAAACAGTCATTTATTTAAATGGTTAAAAATACTTAGAGACCAATATGCGATTTTATTTTGACTAATTTTGCACCGTTTTTCAAAATCATTGTTTAACAATAAAATAAAAATATTATGTATCCTCCACATTTAGTAGCCCCAATGAAAGCAGATTTAACTTCAGTGGGTTTCGATGAATTATTAACTCCTGATCAAGTAGACGCTGCATTAAATTTAAGAGAAGGAACTGTTTTGGTAATGGTTAATTCTGTTTGTGGTTGTGCTGCAGGAAATGCTCGTCCGGGTGTTAAAAAAGCCATTGAAAATTCAAAAAAACCAACTAAATTGACAACCGTTTTTGCAGGTGTTGACACTGATGCAACAGAAAGAGCTAGAAGGTATTTTTTACCTTATCCTCCATCATCGCCAGCCATTGCTTTGTTTAAAGATGGTAAACTGGTTCATTTTTTAGAGCGTCATCACATTGAAGGCCGCCCAGCTGATATGATTGCTGAAAACTTAAAAATGGCTTTTGATCAATTTTGCTAAAAAATTATTTAGGCTAATTTGTTCTGATTTTTGGAATGAATTAGCCTTTTTTATGCCTTAAGACCAATAACTAAAACTTCCTCTTCAATATTTTTTCCTGAAAGCATAGACCAACGTTTAAAGGCATCTAATAAATCTGACTTTTGAACGCTTAATTCAGCATTTTTAATTGAATTTATTTGATTTTTTATTTTCTTATCAATAGAGGCATTTAATTTAGCGTCTTGCAATGCATTACTAAATAAATAAAATTGAGTGTTATTGTCTAAAGAGCTAGTATAATTATCAAATACTTCTTCTATATTTTCATCTGTGGCAATTAACAAAGGCAAGCTTTTACCACTGAAGTTTAATGTTCTTTTTGAATTATTTACAACACAAACTCCCAATTGGCTTAAATCTGCATTGTATTGCAGTTCTTCTTTTAGCGAACTTGAAATAAAATTATTTAAGCTTTCTATTATTAATGATGGATTTAGTTCTTTTCCTTTTTGGACAATTTGGATAAGTCCGTTTTTGGCTAACATTCCAATCAAACTTGCAGTCACATTTGTTTTTGCAAAGTTCCCTGCCACAAACACTTGATAGTCATTTCCGTTGTATGCAACACTCTCAGACCAAAAGAAATTATGTGTTATTAAGCTGTTGTTTTTATAAATTAAAAAGTTAGAGATGCTGCCAATAACACCCAATTGAAAGGGCATAAATGCATAGCTTATTCTATCTCCAAAGCTTATTTGATTAGCATAATCAGCATTTGATGACGCATCAGCAATAGTTTGGAAGTCTGAATTGGTTACTGTATTAAAATTGGTTTGTATTGAGTTTGTATTTTGAATGCTATTGGCATTTGGAATTCTTGAAGGGGTATTATTTTTAAAGGCAAAAAGTGAAATGATTAATAAACCCAAAACACCACCACCAGCCAAAATTGCCAATGAAATATTGTCATCTTCTTTGTTAGGCGCTAATTCATCAAAATTGTTATTTGTTTTCGGACTCGAATAATATTCTTTCTTTTTGTTGTAACTATTTGTTACATGAATATTTTTGTGCTTTACGCCTTCTAGGAGTTCTGCTTTTCTGTTGTTCTCGCGCAAATCATTGAACATTTTTTCAATAACAAACGACTGTTGGGTATAAGCATATTCTTTAAACTCGGGCTCTTTTTTGTTGCCAATAATTTGCTCTGTATCAATGGTGTAATTTGGGCTAATCTTTGCTAGATCGTTTAATGCACCTAAAAAGAAAATACTGTCTTTTAGTGCCAAATATTTTTCATCAATCGTTTTTTCAAAATCTATTTCAGTTTTTTCGGCATAAAGTTCAGGTAAATAAAAGTAATTTTTAAGTTCTAAAGGCTTTGTGCCCAATAGATTATTAATTTCAATCGCTTTATCTAAAGCCAAATTAGCCGATTCCTGCTGATGGTTTTTAGCATAAAGTTCTCCTAAACTGCTGTAAGTTATAGATTGGGCTCTTTTATCGTTTAACTCAATGTAAATTTCTAGTGCGCTATTGTAATAGTCAATGGCATCTTGTGTCTTTTTCAATTGAGTAGAAATCATACCTAAATTCGTATAATCTCTAGCTAAAGACCTTTTACTGCCTATTATTTGATCAATTTCTAATGCTTTTAAATAATATTCATGTGATTTTTTGATTTTGCCTAAATCAAAATTTAATAAACCTAAATTGGAATAACTTTTTGAAAGCCCTAATTCATGTGATAATGTTTCTTCAATTTCTAAGGCTTTGTTGTAATAAGTTAGTGCCTTTTTTAAATCACCATTGTCGTGATAAATATTTCCGATTAAAGAATAATTGTTGGCTAAACCCCTTAAATCAGTTGTTTTATCATCAATTTCAAGAGATTGTTGAAAGTATTTTAAAGCTTTTTCTGGATTGCCTTTTTCTTTATAAACCGAACCAATATTAGAATATACTTTCGATAGACCTTCATAATTTAAATCAGCTTTTTCGAGCTTAATGGCTTTGTTGTAGTTCTGAATGGCGATTTCAAAATACTCTTGATCTGCAAATATATTTCCAAGGTTATTGTAAAGCACAGCCTGACCTCTGTCATTTTTGTTGTTTTCTTCTATTGCCAATGCTTTATTATAGTTTTCTAAAGCTTTTTCGGTGTTGCCAATTAAATAATAAACGTTTCCAATATTGGTTAAGTCCATGGCTTCACCTTCTTTGTTGCCAATGCTTTCATCAATTACCAAAGCATTTAAGTAGTAAGAAACAGCTTTCTCAAAACTATTTTCAAAATAATAAACCGAGCCTATGTTTCTTAAAGTTGTGGCTTCACCTTTCAGAAAATCCGTTTTTCTGCAAATTTCGAGCGCCTCGTTTAATAAAAAAATCGATTTTTTAGGATCAGATTTAAAAAATTCTGCAGATTTTTGATTGAGCTGAACAATTTTTAAGCTGTCTTGTTGAAATTTAAACAAAATTTTTTCTTCCGATTCTTTTTGCGAGAAACAGACAGTGCTTAGGGCTAAGCAAACATTCAAGAAAAATAATTTGTCGAGTGACATTGCCAAAAAATAGTTATCGAAAGTAATTATTTTAATGATATTCTAATCAACTTTTTCACCAACACCCTAAAATTCTTTATGAAACTTAATTTTCAATTAATGAAGAGGTAAAATTGCCAAATTTTAATTGAGTGATGAGCTGATTACTTCTCTTGCTTTTAACTTCATGTTTTCCATTTTGTAATCTTCATCTTTTGGAAAAATAGCCTCATGAATTACAATTGTGCATTTTCCTGAACCTGAGTTTTCTCCAAAAAAATCTTCATCTCTTAGAATGTTTTGACTATTAATAATTGAAACTGGAACAATTGGCACTTTATTTTCAACCGACAATTTGAACGCTCCATTTTTGAAAGGTAAAAGCTGAGGGATTTTTACACCAATGGTTCCTTCTGGAAAAATTATTAAATTGTTTTTCATTCTCAACTTTTTGCTTGCTTTTAAAAAAGCTTCATGCGAACCTCTCGGATTTTTTCTATCAACAGGAATATTAATTCTGCGCATAAAAATGTTGAACAATGGCACATTCAATAATTCTTTTTTAGCCATAAAAACAATGTGTTTGTCAATAGCGCAATAAATAAAAAGTGTATCTAAATAGGAAAAATGATTAGAACAAACAATAAATGGCTCATTTGGCAAAGGGCTTTTAAAAACAACCTCTGTTTTTACAAAACACAAAAACATGAGTAGTTTGCTATGAAATCGAATCAGCTTAACATTAAATCTAAATAAGGCTGGAATGTGTGCACTAGGATAATAAAGCGGATAAAACAAAAGAAATGTAAAGAAAAACATCGCAAAAGCATAACATTTCCAAGCAACCGATCCTATTCTTTTCATTTGAGCTTTTCTTAACGAAGCGCGTAAAAATAAGGAAATATGAATATCAACGGCAATTGGATTTATTGATATTTTAGCCACAAAATTTCTATATGGCTAGGTTATTAACTGGAATTCAAAGTAGCGGAATTCCTCATTTGGGTAATATTTTAGGAGCGATAATGCCAGCAATTGAATTGGCAAAAAAAAGCAGTGATGATTCTTTTTACTTTATTGCTGATTTACATTCTTTAACAACTATAAAAGATGCAGAATTAAGAAAACAAAATGTTTATGCTGTTGCCGCGACTTGGTTAGCATTTGATTTAGACTTGTCTAAAACAACTTTTTATCGCCAGTCAGATATACCTCAAGTGTGCGAATTTACTTGGTATTTAAGCTGCTTTAGTCCTTTCCCTATGTTAGCCAACGCTCATTCCTTTAAAGATAAGTCCGATAAACTTTCAGATGTGAATGCCGGACTTTTTACCTATCCTGTTTTAATGGCAGCTGATATTTTAATGTATGATGCCAATTTTGTTCCGGTGGGCAAAGACCAAGTTCAGCATTTAGAAATAACCAGAGACATTGCGGAATTAATTAATAGAAAATATGGGGAAATTTTGGTAGTTCCTGAAGTAAAGGTGGATGAACAAGTAATGATTGTGCCTGGAATTGATGGTCAAAAAATGAGTAAATCGTACAATAATTTTATAAATATTTATTTGCCAGATAAAGAACTATTGAAAGTCATTAAAACCATTGTAACAGATTCTACTCCAATGGAAGCGCCTAAAAACCCTGACACTTGCAATGTTTACAAAATATACAAGCTTATGGCTTCAGCCGAACAAAATGCCGAAATAAGAGAAAAATATGAAAAAGGAGGCTTTGGTTATGGTCATGCCAAACAAGCTTTGTTTGAATTAATTGTAAATAAATTTGGCGAACAACGCGAAAAGTATCATCAGTTTATGTCCAATCCTCAGTTAATTGACGAAAAATTGGCCATTGGGGCAAATAAAGCAAAAATTGTTGCCGATGAAGTGTTAGGTAGATTGAGAAATAAGCTAGGATTTTAAAGACTTTTTAATCGGATTCCGAAATAATAAGTTCTAGGACGCATTGGCCCATAGACATAGGCTGAGTCTCGGTTTTTGCCTAATTCGAAATCTTTTTGATAAGCATTTAAAATATTGAAAAATCCAGCGTAAAGTTCTAAACAGATTTTCTTACCCAAATCAATATCATAACTAATTTTACTGTTTATTTCCCAAAAGCGCTGACTCGAATTAAGGGTTTGAAGTCTTTCATTTGAAATGGTCATTTTGCCTGTGTAATTTCCATTTAAATCGATTGTAAATCCATTTTTAAGGCGATAATTACAGGCCCAAAATCCATACAATTCAGGGGTTCGTAAAAACTGTTTGATTTGAACGTTTTTGTTTTCAAAAATAGTTTCAGCTTTTTTATAATTTGCTTTTTGAGCTGTAAAACCCAATTGAATATCAAAGTTATTGTTGACAATTATCTTAGACTCTATATTTAAACCATAAATTATGGAACCGCTGCTGTTTCTTTTTTCAACAACAGACGCGCCTGATTGTGGAAGGGTATCTCCAGTGAATACATTGATAAATGGATTTCGCAAATCGGTAAAAAATGATTCAAGGGTTAATGAAAATCTTTTATTTGAATAGTCAATTGAGGCGTTGTAGGCATGAGATTTTTCGGGTTTTAGATTGGTCGAAATTTTTACAAATTGGGCTGAGCCATTGAGGGTTTCTATATGTAAATCTTCATCAAAAGCCTGCTGACTTCTAAAGCCTGTGGCATAACCCATTCTTAGTTGAAGGTTTTCTTTAAAATTGTACATCAAACTTATGCGAGGATTAAAGACGCCAAGTTTTTTTTCGGTTTTTTGAACAATATTTTCAAAGCTATAATAACCTAATAAATTATTATAATCATAGCGAAATCCTGCTAAAAGGGTTGTTTTATGGCTTATGCTGCTTTTAATTTGACCATAAACACCTGTATTGTTAACTTTTTGGTCTATTTTTCTAAAATAACCAGGCATTTTATCAGAAACCTCGTTATAAGCATTTTCAATACCTGAAGTAAGAATGGTTTCTTTGTTTAAAATCAGAAATTTACCGCTATATTGAATGCCACTTGCATTCGATAAATCAAACGTATTACCATAATATTTTTTTGCGTTTTCAATAGAAATTTCTGCGGCTATCTTTTCCTCAGGGCTCATTTGTTCAGTAATAATTTCATTGCCACCACCACCATAATAACTTAATCTTTTTGTTAACTGAGTTGAGCTGTAAATTGCAAAGCGATGTTTAAGACTCTTAGAATATTTTTCAAATGAAAGATGAAAACCATTGATGTAATGATTGAGCTGTTCGGTAATATCTGTTTTTTCAGGTTTTAAATTCAGCAGATTTCCACCCCTTCGGAATTCATCTAAATAATGATATTCAACACTAATTCGACTTTGATTTCCAGTTTTCCAAAATCCCTTAAAACCAGCTGCATTTGATAATAATTGAGTTATTTCTGAAAAACCATCTCCATTTGCATCAAATGCTTCTCTGCTTCTATTTGAGCCAAAAATGGTTATGCCTTTTTTCAAATCTTTAGCAACCCACGAAATATTGGCATTTGTGCTATTGTCAAAAGTTTTAGCTGCTACAAATCCTCGGTGATGATTTATTTCATATGCGTTTTCAATAGGGTCTTTGGTAATAATATTTATTGTTCCTGCAATGGCATTTGCGCCATAAAGTGCAGATCCACCTCCTCTAACAACTTCAATTCTTTCAACCATATTGCTTGGAATTTGGTCTAAACCATAAACCCCATTGAGAGCCGAAAATACAGGCCTGCTGTCAATTAAAATTTGAGAATAAGGTCCGCTTAAACCATTTATTCTAACTTGCGAAAAGCCACAGTTTTGACAATTGTTTTCAACCCTCAAACCCGGTTGAAACGATAAACCTTCCGATAAACTTATGGCCTGAACTGATTGTATAAGCTGTTTATCACTTACACTTATAATAACTGGTGATTCTTTGCGCTTAATTAAATCTCTTGTAGCTGAAACTACTACTTGGTCTAAGGCTAAAACATCAAAATCAAGATTAATTTTTAAAACGATATCTTTTTCATAAGATGTAAGATTTTTGCTAAACTTCTTGAAACCAATAGCCGAAACAAGAATAGTAAAATTGGTTTTTACAGGTAAATCTAGTTTAAACCTACCTTCCAAATCAGCACTTACCCCTATATTTAATTCTGGAATATACACATTGGCAAAAGGCACTGCCCTTGATTCGTTTAAAATATGACCGCTCAATTTGATGGTTTGACTAAACAAATTGTTAGGCATGACTAAAAATAATAAAAATGCCGCGAGTGTATTTATTTTAAAAAAATAGGATTGCAATGACAATAGATGTTTTTAAATTGTGTCGCAAATCTAACATTATTTTTAGATTAATCTAAAAATAAATTTGATTTTAAAAAAAGCGCCCTGATTTTTACATCAGAGCGCCCCTTAACCCTATGAAAATGAGCCTATTTAAGCCAGGCTCGAAGCTTTCTGTCTAAAACATCTACCAATAGGTACATGGCCGGAACGGCTACCAATGTTAGGAATGTGGCAAAGGTTAATCCAAAGATTACTGTCCATGCCATTGGTCCCCAAAATGCAGCATTATCACCACCCCAATATAAATCAGGGCTAAAGCTTTTAAATAAACCAAAGAAGTCTATGTTAAAGCCTGTTGCTAAAGGAACTAGTCCTAATACAGTTGTGATAGCGGTTAATAAAACCGGTCTTAAACGTGTTCTACCAGATTCAACAATGGCTTCAATAGCTTCGGGAATACTTAAATATTCGCCTTCTTTTAAGCCTCTTTCTTCACGCATTCTAGCACGAACTAAATCAGTATAATCTATAAGAACGATAGCATTGTTTACTACAACACCCGCCAAAGATACAATTCCAATACCCGTCATCAAAATAACAAAGTCCATTTGGAAAATTCCTAAGCCAAGAAAAACGCCAATTGTTGAAAAAACTACAGAAGTTACAATAATTATTGGTTTAGTAACAGAGTTAAATTGAGCTACCAAAATCAGGGTTATTAAAGATATTGCAATAAGTAATGCATTCATTAAAAACTGAGAAGTTTTTGCTTGCTCCTCTTGTTCACCTGTAAATTTATAGCTGTATCCAGATGGCATTTGATAACTAGCCATTATAGTTTTTAATTTACCATTAATTTCATTTGGGTTATAACCTTCCAATACATTTGAATAAATAGTAATTACTCTATCTAAGTCTTTTCTTTTAACACTTCCATAGCTGGTTGTATATTTAATATCAGCAATTGATGAGATGGGTATTTGAATTATTTTTCCACTCATTTGGTCTCTAAAAGTTATCCTTTGATTTAATAATGTTGAAACATCGTAACGATACTTGTCTTCTAAACGAACGTTTATTTTATACTCATCTTCACCATCTTTAAATTTGGAAGCTTCTGTTCCATAAAGAGCACTTCTTAGAGCCATTCCTATTTGAGACGTTGATAAACCATAAGTTCTGGCTTTTGCTCTATCAATACTAACAATTATTTCAGGTTTTCCTAATTCGATGTCAATTTTTAAACCTTCAATTCCCGGTATTGCTTCAGCATCAATTTTCTTTTGAATATCATCAGTCAAATCCAATAATTGATCAAATTCTTTTCCAATAATTTCTAAATTAATTGGTTTACCAACTGGCGGCCCTTCGTTATTTTTTTCAACTGCAATGCGCACTCCAGGAATTGTTCCTACTAATTGCTCACCCAAAACTCGCATCACTTCTGCACTTGAAATACCTTGTCGGAATTGATATTCTTCAAAAGAAACAGTTACACGTGCTTTATTTGGTGTATTACCTGGCGAAGGTCCTTCGTTTGGATCATTTGCTCCAGCACCTACATTGGCAACAATTGACTTAATTGCTGGGCTATATGGTTTAGAAATTTCGAATATTCGGCTTTCAACTATTTTAGTAATTGAATCGGTTGAATGAATCTCAGTTCCTACAGGTGCCTCTACAAAAACATTGATGTATTTAGGTTCGTTTTCAGGGAAGAAGAAAAACTTAGGATTGCTTATTCCAAAGAAAAATATCATTGAAGCCACAAGCATAATTGGAAGAATTACAAAAACCATTAAGGCTGCCTTTCTGCTTGTCATCCAATAGCGTAAAATATCCTCATATTTATTTTCCATCCATACCAATGCTTTGGCTTGAAACCAATCGGCTGCTGGGCGAAGACCATAAACATTAATATAAGCTAAGATGGCAAAAAAGATAGATAAATTACCAGTGCCAGGATTACCCATTATATGCATTAAGATTCCAAAAATGACTAAGCCAATTGCTGCTCTATGAATAGCTTTCATGTTGGGAACGTGTGGGCCATCTTCTTTTTTAATATAAATTTTAAGTAAAACTGGGTTGATAACCAATGCCACAAATAATGATGATGTTAAAACCACTATCAATACTTTAGGAATATAACCCATAAATTCACCAATTGTGTCATCCCAGAATAAAAGGGGGATAAATGCAGCCACTGTTGTAGCAGTTGACGAAATAATAGGAACTGCAATTTGCCCAACACCAAGTCGAGCGGCTTCAAAAGCACTGAGGCCTTGGGAATAGAGTCGATAAGCATTTTCAACTACCACAATTCCATTGTCAACTAACATTCCTAATGCTAAAATCAAACCGAACAATACCACTAAATTGATGCTAACACCCATAAAAGATAAAATTCCGAAAGACATTAACATTGAGATTGGGATAGCTATACCCACAAACAATGAATTTCGCAAACCAATAAAAAATAACAAAACACCTACTACCAGAATAACCCCCATAATGATAGAGTTTTCAAGGTTGGCTATTTGACTTCTGGTATTTTCAGATTGGTCGTTGGTGATTACAATCTTCAAATCAGCTGGCAAATAATCTTTTTTTGCTTGAGCTAAAATGGCATAAATTCTATCGGTTGCTTCCAAAAGGTTTTCACCACTTTTTTTAATTACGTCTAGTGATACAACTGGTTTGGAGTCTAATCGCGCAAAACTTTTTGGGTCTTCATATCCATCAATTACATTAGCTACCTCGTGCAAATAAACCACTCTTTGCTTTTCATCTTTTACAATGATGTTTCTAATTTCTTCAACCGTTTTAAATTCTCCAACTACACGCACACTTCTGGTTGTTTCACCAAGGTTTACATCACCACTCGAAATAGAAACGTTTTCTGCACTGATGGCATTGATTAAATCATTTAACGAAAGTTGCAATGCTTCTAACTTAGCTAAATCAGCCATGATATTTATTTCACGTTCAAGCGTTCCTTTAATATCAACACGTTTAATTTGGTCAATTTCTTCAATTTCATCTTGTAAATCTTCGCCATATTCTTTCAATTCATCTAAACTGTAATCGCCTGAAATATTGATGTTTAAAACTGGAAATTCTGATAAATCAATGTCCATAACGCTTGGGTCCTGATCCAAATCATTAGGCAAATCTTTTTTGGCTTTGTCAACGGCATCCTTTACATCGCTGAGCGCTTTGTCTAAATCAACATCTGTATTAAACTCAACAATAATGATAGAAAAATCTTGAACTGAGGTAGATTTAAGGGTCTTAATTCCATCTACAGATTTTATTTCCTTTTCAATAGGTCGTGTAATTAAGTTCTCAATATCTAAAGGTGAATTACCTGGATAAGGTGTGTTTACATAAATAGTTGGTAATTTAATTTCAGGAAATAACTCCTTTGGCATTTGATTATAAGCCAATAAACCGAAAGCAACTATTATAAAAGTAATGATAAAAACACTTGTAGAGTTGTTTAGCGCCCAATTGGTGAGCCCAAACGACTGCTGTAAATCTGCCTTCGAATCTATTTTTTCGGGCATATTTGATTGATTATTATTCTCCATAAAAAGGAAATATTTTTAGAAAATTTAATTTTTTAACTTAATGGCTGCACCGTTTGAAACCTGATTGTAGCCAGAGGTAATGATTTGATCGTCAAATTTTAAGCCTTCTGAAACCAAGGTTTCGTTATTGCTGGTTTTAGCCGTTTTGATGTAGGTTTTTTTGGCAGTCATTTTTCCATTTTCGTTATTGGCAACGTAAATAAATTCACCTTTAGAGTCTTGACTGATAACGTTTGAAGGAACTACAATAGATGAGTCTTTTTGGAAATCCATTAAGGTTAAAACACTTACCAAATTTGGTTTTAATATTTTATCAGTATTTTTCACTTCGATTTCAATTTGAAAAGTTCTGTTGCGCGGCTCAATAATATTAGCAGTCCTTTTTATTGGCAACATCATTTTATCCATTCCTAAAACAGGAAATGAAACTTCTACCACATCGCCTTTTTTTACTGTTTTCAAGTACATTTCAGAAATATCAGAAGTGATTTTTAGATTGTTAAGATTCACCAATTGCATTAATGCCATTCCTGGAGCAAGATATTCACCTTCTTTAAAATAGATTTTATCAACCACTCCGTCTTCTGGTGCGCGAAGCGTTGACATAGCAATTTGACTTTCTAATGTTTTTTGAGATTGCTCAAGTGTTTCTTTACGATTTTTTGCTTCTAAATATTGAAACTCTGAACCAATTTTTTGATCCCACAAACGCTTTTGACGTTCAAAAACAGTGGTTGCGAAAGCTAAATTTTTCTTTACCTCTTGTAAGTTGCTTTGCAGGGTTTGTGTATTTAAACTTGCTAACACTGTTCCGGCACTTACTGTTTGACCTTCTTCTACCAATACTTTTTCAATTTTGCCTGGGGCTTCGGTTGAAATAGCTAAGTTTTTATCGGCTTCAACAATACCATTTACAGTGAAATAGTGGCGGAATGTACTTGGCTTTAAACTCGTTAACTCAACTAAAATTCCATTGTTGCTGCTAACAGTTGCAGTGTCCAAAGCAGCAATTTCAGCTTTTAGATTATTTATTTCAGCGGTTAAAGTTTCAGCAGACTTTTCAAGCTCGGCTAGTTTTGCTTTTTTTTCATCTAAAGCGCTGTTTGAACCGGAACATGCTGATAATAATAGTAATGCGGCTAAGCCATTATAATATATATTTTTCATTTTATGATAGTTAAATTTTTTAGTTATTAATTTTTCCGTAAGCTTTATCGTATGCCAGCTTTGCATTTAATAAATTGATTAATGAATTAAAATAGGCAGTTTGTTTTTGTAAATATTGATTCTGAACGGTCGATAAATCCAAACTACTAGATAAACCTTCGGTATATTTGATAGAGGTTTTTCTAACAATTTTTTTAGCTAAATTCAAACTTCCTTGCTCGCTTATATAAGTATTTTGAGCATTTAGCAAATCAAATTTTGCCTTTTCAGATTGTATTTTAAGACTTTGTTCAACTTCTTTTTCCTGTAACTTCATTTTTTCAAACTCAATTTTCTTTTGTTTAGCCGCAGCCCAGCGATTTCCGCTCGATAAAATAGGAACGGTTAATCTAACTCCCCAAATAGTAGTTGGAAACCAAGCTTGTCCTTTTTCAAAAAATGAAAAGCTGTTAGAAAAGGCATTTTGCTGATGCGTAATAAATGTTGATAGACTAGGTAAATTGGAAGAGCGACTTAAATCCCAATCTAATTTTGTCATCATTAAGCTAGATGAAAAAATTTTGTAATCAGGGTGATTGCTCAGTTCAAACTTAGCTGTTTCATAATCTGGAATAGCTAAATTAGAAACTAAACCTTGCAGATTATCAGTCAATTGTAAATCAGTTTCCATATCCAAACCCATTGTTAGCTTCAAAAGGTATTTGGCTAAAATGATTTGTTTTTTTAGATTTTCGTTCAAGTTTTGAACAGTTTCTTTTGTAATGGTTAGCTGGTCAACATCTGTTTCTTCTAAAAATCCAGTTTCGTTTAGCGCTTTTGTTTCTGACAATAGTTTTTCAAAAACCAATAAAGTAGAGTCGGTTGTTTTTTGACTTTCTTCGGCAATTAAAACATTAAAATAAGCTTGCGAAACAGCATCTTTAATATCAATGTTGTTTTTGCTATCCTGCATTTCAACTAGGGTTTTGTAAGCCTTGGAAGCGCGAAGTCCAACTAAATAGCCGCCATCGAACAGTAGCTGAGAAGCAGTTATGCCTCCAGTCATATTGTAATCGACTCCAAATTTTACATTGGCAAACTGACCTGGCTGTCCTCCAAAAAACTCAGCTGGCACAACTTGTACAGGGATGTCAATATTTTTATTAAACGTTCCTTCTGCATTAATTTGAGGCAATCCAATTGCAGTAGTTTCCCAGATTTTTTGTCTGGCTTTTTCAATTTCGGCTTTTGAATACTTTGCTTTATATGAATTTTCGGAAGCAAATTTTATTGCCTCTGTCAAACTCATTTGACGCGCTGCACCGCTAGTCGAATTGTTTTCTTGCGCTGAAGCTTTTAAAATGCCTAAGCTTATCAGGGCAAAAAGGGCAATCCTTGTTTTCATGGTTAATTGTATATAATTTTTAATTGTTTTCATTAATAAGTTTTTCTAGAATTTCGCGTCCTTTTTTATTGACTATTCCGTGTAAATGATAAATAATGTTTTCTCTATGCACTTCAACAGGGTTTAAGTTAAGATTCATAAAAAACTCAGCATCAAACATTAACTCTATCTTAGAAACATAAAATTTGGCAATCAATTCAGGTTTTATTTCAGAACGATATAAGCCTTCCTCTAAGCCTTTTTTTAAATTTTTCAGCATTGATTCATATATAAAAGTGTTTTTATACTGTTCAAACATTTTGAAAGCGTTAGGGTGATATTTATTCAAATCGAACCAAATGGAAGGATGCATACTTTGCATGTTAGCGGAGAGTGAGTCTGTTATTTGAAGCAATTCTTCAATAGCATTGTTGGTTTGCTCTTGAATATTATGCACACAAAATTTATCGACTTCCATTCTTAATTTAAAACCCGATTCTATAATGTCGTTTTTGTCGTTAAAGTGCAGATACAAGGTTTTTTTTGAAATACCTAAATGCCTCGCAATGTCATCCATGTTCAAACTGCGAATGCCGTATTTTAGAAAAAGCGGCAAAATTTCTGCAAGTAGTTGTTCTTTTTTTTCCACGGCCGCAAAAGTGAAAACATTTTTTGAATTGGAAACAGTTTTTGTGAAAAATGTTTCCTTTTAGATTTAATTATTTGAATATCAATTAAATAAAAATTTATAAATTAGGATAAACGGATCAATTTAAGGATGGAAAACACTCAAATTGAAAGATTTCACGAGTCAAACATGCTTAGAAACAATGATATTGGTCATGATTGATGGTAAAATTTTCATAAAATGATATTCGAAAAAGAGTATGGTAATATTGTCTAAATTTGGCGCCAATGAAAAAAGTTTTAGGCATTTTAAAATTAGCATTACCTTATAAAGGATATGCTTTTTTGAATATCATATTCAATTTGATAAGCGCAATTTTTAATTTGTTTTCGCTTTTATTATTTATTCCTTTTTTGCAATTACTTTTTGGTAATACTCCTTTAGTTACTCAAAAACCTGCATTTAGCTTATCGCAAAAAGGATTAACAGATTTGCTGAATTACTACTTAAGTCAAAGCATTATTGAAAGTGGTCCTGTTGAAGCGCTTTGGATAGTTTGTATAACCATTGCGGCTATGTTTTTTTTCAAAAATTTGTTTATTTATTTAGGCGTTTATGTGCTTTCAACTATGCGTAGTGGGGTAGTGCGAGATTTGCGTCAAAAAATTTATGACAAAATTTTGGCTTTGCCTTTGGGCTATTATAGTGAAGAAAGAAAAGGTGATATAATTTCAAGAATCTCTAATGATGTACAAGAGGTTGAGTTTTCTATTCTTAATTCATTAGAGATGTTTTTTCGTGAGCCAGTGATTATTATTTTATATCTAACGGTTTTAATAAAACTAAGTCCTGAGCTTACCATTTTTGCCTTTGTTTTGTTGCCAGTTACGGCTTTAGTAATTGGAAGAGTTGGTAAAGGATTAAAAAAGTCATCGCATTTGGCACAGTCTAAAATGGGTGAAATAATTTCGGTTGTTGAAGAAACTTTAGGTGGACTGAGAATCATCAAGGCTTTTACAGGCGAAAAAAGTGTTAAAAACAGATTTGGAGAAGTCAATCAAAACTATTTTCAAACCATGTTAAAGGTGATTAGATTAAGAGATTTAGCCTCGCCTTTAAATGAATTTTTAGGAGCATTGGTTATGATTGCTTTGGTTTGGTATGGCGGACAATTGGTTTTGAGCGGCAGCGATGCGAGCTTAAATGGTGAGGGTTTCATTGGCTATTTAGTTGTTTTTTCTCAATTAATGCGTCCAACAAAAAATTTGACTACCGCATTTTCTTATGTTCAAAAAGGGATAGCTTCTGCTGAAAGAATAAACCACATTTTGGATGCTGATAATCCTATAAAAGATAACCCTAATGCAATTTCAAAAACTAGCTTTGAAAGCGAAATTGAATATAAAAATGTAAGCTTTAGTTACAACGGAAAAGATAAAGTTTTAAATGAAATAAATTTAAAAATTGAAAAAGGAAAAACCATTGCATTGGTAGGTCAATCTGGTTCGGGCAAATCAACCATGATTGACCTTTTACCTCGATTTTATGACATAGAAAATGGTGATTTGATAATTGACGGAACTTCTGTTAAAAATTATAAAGTAAAGGATTTGCGTGGCCTTTTTGGAATTGTTTCTCAAGAGTCAATACTGTTTAACGATACTGTCTTTAATAATATAGCTTTTGGAATAGAAAATGCCACCCAAGAAGCCGTTGAAATGGCGGCAAAAATTGCCAATGCGCATGAGTTTATAATTCAATTACCTAATCAATATCAAACTAATATTGGCGATAGAGGCGGCAAACTTTCAGGAGGTCAGCGCCAAAGGTTAAGCATAGCTAGAGCTGTGCTAAAAAACCCTCCTATTTTAATTTTAGATGAGGCCACTTCGGCATTAGATTCTGAATCAGAAAGATTGGTTCAAGATGCTTTAAATCATTTGATGCAAAACAGAACGTCAATAGTAATTGCCCATAGGTTGTCAACTATACAAACGGCTGATGAAATAATTGTGATGAATAAAGGGAGAATAATTGAGCGAGGAAATCATCATGAACTTTTAGCTAAAAATGCCGCTTACACACGTTTGTACGAAATGCAAAGTTTTGGATAGTTTAATGGTTTAAAGCTTGTCAACTAATTTTTGAGTTGGTTTTCCCTTTCCAATAAAGGCTGTTAAACCTAACATATAGGCTAGAAAAATATAACCTGAAGTAAAGTAAAATACCACAAAACAAATTACACTGAAGGCGCTTAAAATATTTAATCGCAATTTAAAAGCTGATTCAAATAAAACCAATTTATCAGCTATTGAATTTTTATTTTTCAAATAAACTTTATTAATAAAAATAAACAACAAAAAAGCTAGAATTGGAATCACGATTTTGAAAAGATTTTCTAGCATTTGATTTCTGCTTTCGCTTCCAAATTTATCGCCTAAAAAGAAAGCAATCAGAATTAAAACCGCGTTAAAAGCAGTATATTTTTTTTGCAAAAGTTGCAAGGCTTCAATTTTTGATGAATTGCTAAGCATAACTAGGTTTAATGTCCTTAATTCTTAATTGAATTTTCTTTTCGCCTCTAAAATAATTGGCTTCTATATGATAACAAATATCAATAAATTCATTTTCTAAAAGCATGTCTCGAAAGTGAATCATATTAAATCCAATGGCTTCAAATTTTAAATCTGGATTTTCATCTTGAAACAGAAATAGCTTTAAATGTAAGTCTTTAATAATTCGCGCATAGCTGAATTGCTTCACCTTTCGAGAAACAAAAACAGGATTCATGTTTCCAGGCCCAAAAGGATCAAATTGCCACAAAACATTCAAAAACTTTTGTGTAATATCAGAAAACTGCAGTTCCATATCAATTTCTTCCGTTAGCTCTAACATTTCTGGAGTAATTGATTCGGCAACAATTTGTTCAAATTTTTCTTGAAAAAGCGGGACGTTTTCAATTTTTAAGGTTAAACCAGCCGCAGCTTTGTGTCCACCAAATTGCTCTAGCAAATCAGCACAAGCACAAATAGCTTCATGAACATCAAAATCTTTAACTGAACGAGCGCTTCCAACTGCTTTTCCATTTGATTCAGTAAGCATGATGGTAGGTCGATAAAAATTTTCGATTAACCTTGATGCAACAATTCCTATTACGCCCTTGTGCCAATCGTTTTTAAACAAAACAGTAGTTTTTTTATTTTGAAGATTTTCGTTTTCAAATATCATAGACAAAGCTTCTTGGGTAATTGTTTTGTCTAAATCTTTTCGTGTGTTGTTGTCTTCACTTATAAGTTTGGCGGTTTCTAATGCAGCCTCATAATTATTTGAAACCATCAGTTCTACAGCATTCATTCCAGTATTAATTCTACCGGCAGCATTAATTCTTGGACCTATAATAAAAACTAAATCGCTTAAATTTAGGGCATCTGATTTTTTACTTACTTCTAAAAGCGCTTTAATACCAATTCTTGGTTTTTCGTTAATTTTTTGCAAACCAAAATAGGCTAAAGTTCTGTTTTCATTTGTTATGGAAACAATATCAGAAGCAATGCTTATTGCCACCAAATCTAAATAATCAAATAATTCATTTTCGTCCCAATTTTTTTTTCTACAAAGAGCTTGCATAAGCTTAAAGCCAACTCCACAGCCGCTTAGTTCTTTAAATGGATATTGGCAATCTTCTCTTTTCGGATCTAAAATGGCTTTTGCATTTGGCAATGTTTCAGAAGGCAGGTGATGATCGCAAATTATAAAGTCAATATTTTTTTGATTGGCGTAATCAATTTTATCGTGCGCTCTAATTCCGCAATCTAGTGCAATAATTAAACTAATGTTTTTTTGTTGAGCAATATCAATAGCCTTATATGAGATGCCATAACCCTCCAAATATCTGTCAGGAATATAATACTCTAATAAATCGTATTTTGATTTTAGAAAAGTAAAAACCAAAGCAGTTGCGGATGTTCCATCAACATCATAATCGCCAAAGACCATTATTTTTTCTTTCTTTTCGAATGCAAGGTTAATACGTTCAACTGCCTTTAGCATGTCTTTCATTAAAAACGGATCATGCAAATTATTTAAACTAGGTCTAAAAAAAGACTTTGCTTCTTCAAAAGTTGAAATTCCTCTTTCCATTAATAATCCTGCAATTTTTAAATCACCGTTTAAAACCTTAGCAAGATTTTGAGTATTTTCATTAAATTCTAAAATATTAACACGCCATTTTTTTACCATAAGGCAAATATATTGTTAAATTGATTTTGTGATTTCTTTTTTAAAAATGCCGATTATCGAACAATTCATTTATTATTAGAATTTTGCTAATGTTTTTTTGATTGATATGTAAGATTTTTATACTATTGCAAATCTTATCAGGCCCATATTTTATTTATAAAACAGTTTACCTATGACATTAGGCTACTCAAAAATCAAGAAAACAATTCTTGTTTCTCTTTTTTCAGTTATTTCATTAAGTGCATTTTCCCAAACTTTTTTTGTAAGAACTACAGGAAATGATGGAGATGATGGACTTACCGCGTTAACAGCAAAAGCAACCATTAATGCTGCCATTGCTGCTGCTCCTGCTGGCTCAACTATTGATATTGGCCCAGGAAATTTTGCTGAAAACGTTACTATCAATAAAAACAACATAACCTTGCAAGGTGCTGGTTCTGGTGCTAATGGTAATTTGGCTCCTGCTGCGCCCAATGCATTAATTCATACCATCATTACTGGTGGTGGAGTTGGTAGAGGTGTTCAGATAAGTGGTGCCAGAACTGGTGTAACTGTCAAAGATTTGGCCATTGTTGGATATACTGCCGAAGGTTTTTTTGCTCCAGCCAATTCAAATAATTTAACCATTCAAAACTTGCAGGTTAATGGAAATTGCACAGATGCAAGTTCAAGAGGTGGAATTTTTATTGGTGGAAATATTTCGAATGTATCAATAACAGGTTGTGCTGTTCAAAATAATGGGCCTGGATCACAAGCAAGAGCCATTGGAATTTGGGATAATTTTAAACAAAATATAACCATTACAAATAACTATGTTGTTTTTATTGCTTGCTGCGGTATCGATTTAAATGATGGTACATCATCAGGAGTAAATATTTCAAATAATACAGTTATAGCAGGCGCTGCGGGAGGCGATAGTGGAATTGGTGTTTTAGGCATGACTAGCGGTGCAGGTCCAAATATCATAGCAAATAACAATGTTACTGTAGCTAAAAGATACGGTATTGAAGTTAAAAACCCAGCCGGAACTGGTTCAGAGAATGAAACAGAAGATGGATCAATTGTGGTAAGAAATAACACTATCACAAGAGTTGATAATGCCCCAGCTGTTTTGGGTGCAGAGGCAAGAGATTTGGCGGGGATAGCTGTTTTTAGAAGATCATTTACACCGGGCAATCCAGCAGGATATATTGATGTCCCTGGCGGTGTTGTAATAAAAAACAATACAATTGATGGCTTTAGTCAACCAAATGGTGCTGCTACGAGTGAAGGTTTTGGTATAGTGGCTGAAGGAGTAAGAATTTTAATTAAAGACAACTCTATTTCAAACTGTGAAATTGCTATTCAGCGCCAATCTGGAAATCCTTCGAATTATGTTAAAAACAATTCTGGTGATGCTGACCAAAATGGAGCAACCAATCATTTTAACAGAGGTAATTCACCATTTTCGAGTGGTATTGTTTTGCAAAATAATATTTATGCATTTAATGGAGTTGATGACAGAGACTTTTTTACTGGTTCTACTTTTTTAGGTGGAACTAATTACGTTTACAATACGCGTCAAGCATTAAATTACGCCTCTATAACATTAGCAATTGAAACAGCAACAGCTGGAGATACTTTATTAGTAGGTCCAGGAGAATATAATGAGTTGGTAAACATCGATAAATCGTTAACCATAATTGGATCTGGAAATACAACTTCTATTGTTAATTACACTGGAGCTGCACCTGTAAATCCTACAACACCAAGTTTGTTTAAAGTTTCAGCTGCCAATGTTACCATTCAAGATTTAGGTTTCACCGTAAATTTAACGACTATACATTCTGCTATACACACTAGTGGGACTACTTCAGGTTTAAAGATTTTAAATAATAGAATTACAGCTACAAGATCAGCAGCAGCAGGAGGACCTAGTTATGGTACAAGAAACGCTATTGTAATCAATAAAAATTACACAGCAAATGGATATACATTTATAAACACAGGCTGGGCTGGAGTAGAAATAAGAAATAATTTTGTTGAAGGTACAACAGCAGCTCAAAACACTTTTGCAGATGCGTTTTTCCGTTCAGCAGTTGATATGGACTTAACTGGAACGGCAGTTATTGATGATAATGAATTTACTTCAGTAAATCATGATGTTACTTACCGATTTGGAAACCAAGGAAAAGTTCGTATAACAAATAATTTATTCCATGGTGGTGGAGTTGAAATTTCAGAAATGAATGCTGGAGCAGATTCTACAATTTTAATGGGTAATACATTTACCTCAACTTTTGGAGCGCTTTCTGCGCCAACTGCTGCTCAAATTAGAATTAAAAATTGTGATGTTAACCAAAATATAATTGTTAAAAACAACACTGTTTCAGGCAAATATTGGTTGATGAGCATTGAAAATTCAATGAATGTAATTGTTGATAATAACACTTTTACAGGCGCTAACATTAATACAACGGTCTATCCTGCATTAGCTGGCATCAATCCAAAGCTTGTAACAGTAAATACAAAAACTATTGCGAGCTCAATAGTTGCTAATAATGCAATTGGTGTGGTGTTCACTAACAATACTTTCAATTTAGGAACAGCAACCAATGCAACGGCTTTGGGTTTTTACAATCATAAAACACCTGCCAATTTTGGAACATTTGTTTTAGGCTCCAATGGCAATGAAAATAATTTCGGTGCAGGTTTTGACAACTTTATTTATATTGACGATAATAATGGAAATCTATCCAAAGATGGTTCAAATGTAGCTTTGACAGGTTATCCAGAATATGGTGGAAGCATTGCGCAATCAACAACAGGTTATTGGACATTAGATTTAGATATCGTAAACAATAACTTTAATGTTGGAAGTGGACTGCAATTGCCATCTTCGATGAATGTTGCTCAATTAACGTCATTAGAAAATGGATTATATCACAAGAATGATAATAGTAATGTAGGATTATTAACTTATATATTCCCTGTATTAAATGTAAATTCAGGCTTAACCTACACAACTATTGCAGCAGCTGTTACTGCAGCTAATGCAGGCGATACTTTAGCTTTAAGTCCAGCCCCATTCGCTGAAGGTACAGTTAATATAAATAAGCAACTAACTATAAGAAGCGCAACTAACGTTGGAGTTAATCCTAATGACAATAGTGATTTATCTTTACCAAATGCGCTAAGAGTTGCAGGAGAAGCAACACTTACAGGTACAATCTTAAATGTGGTTGCACAAAATGTAGTTATTGACGGTTTGTATTTTACTGGTAGCAGTTATATTACAACACATAATCATGGAAGCATTGTTGATATTGCTGCAGGATTAATAATTAGAAACTGTATAGCCGATAATGCTATTAGTTTTTATCAAAACTCATCGGGAACTGCGCTTCAAAATAATATTACGATTCATGACAACAGAATTACTGGAACATTGGTAGCCGCTCAAACAGGCTTGAATATTTTAAATGGATTAACAAACTCAACTATCTATAACAATTACATCAGCAATTTTGATAGAGGTTTCCAAATTAATGGAACCGGGGCTAACAATATTGTAATCCGTAATAATTACATTACAAACACTAATCTTGTTGGTATAGCTATTGCTGGATCATCACTAGGCAAAATTAAAATTGAAAACAATCATTTTAACAATAACAACACAACAAGTAATGCTGACAGGGGAGCAATTGGTCTTCAATATACAGATGCATTAAGTGATACACTGCACATTAGATTCAATACATTTACGAGTAACTTTAATGGATTTAGAATAAGAAATGGCTCAGAGGCAAATATTACCTCTAAAATTATTATTTCTTACAATGAATTTTTATCAGGAGCAACAGCTATTTCAGTTCCTGGAGCTGCTGCGGGTACTTTACTTAATGCTACTGGAAATTGGTTTGGTACAAATAATGGGCCAGCAGATAATAATAATGCTGGAGGCACAGGCCCGGGAATTGATGATGATGCAACAAACTCTAGAATTGCTTACAATCCTTGGGCAGGAGCGTTATTAGATGATGAGGTTAGCACTGAAGCATCTAAATTAGGTGTTCAAATAACTACACAAAAAACATACAATGTTGCAGGTGGAACACCCATTACTTTAGCTGTTGGAGCAATTCAGCAAGCTATTAGTTTGGCATCGAATTCAATTAAGGATATCGTAAACATATCAAATAACAGTCCGGTAACATTAACAGCATCAAGTGCTGTAAATATTAATAAATCTGTATTTGTTAACGGTAATAGTTTGAATTTAGCTCAAAAACCAATTGTTAATGGTGTAGGAAATGCTAGTCAGCAGGCATTGTTTTATGTAACCTCACCAAATGTTACTATTCAAAATATTGAGTTTGAGGTTTCTCAATCGGGCAACGCACTTTATGGAATTAGAACTGGAAATAGCGGAACTTATACTAACTTAAGAATATTAGACAATTTAATTGAAGGAACTAATGCCGCATTTGTATTTGGTTCTTACGGTATTCACGCGGGCGATGCTTCAGGTGTGCCAAGCGATAGTATCTTTATTATAAATAATACAATTACTAGTAATCCAACTGGAGGTTTCGGTAGAGCTATAAGATTATGGAACGCACATGGTGAAGTTACAGGAAATACTTTAGCTGCATTTTATGCACTTCAATCTGGAAACGCAAAAGGTGGAAACTTAAAAGTTAACAATAATAATGGGCTAACAGGTCAGATTTCATTTGTGGCTTTCGGAGCTGGAAACCATGAATTTAAAAACAACACCATTTCAACTGGTGGAGCAGTTTTAGCACCTAACTATCTACAATTGTTAGAAGTTAGATCAAATGATAATGCTGCAGCCAACTTATTGATTGATGGTAACACTTTCACAGATTATCAAAACTATGCTGTATTTATTCAAAGATCTTCGAATATTACAGTTTCAAATAATATTTTTAATCCATTAGCCAATGCAACAGGTTTTGTTTCATTAGCATGGAATTCAAAATCAGGTACAACTGGTATTGAAGCATCTATAACTTCAAACAATTTTATTGCTACTGGAAATACATTTAATGGTTCAGGTGCTGCGGGTGGTGTTGGGATTCAATTTGCTGACCATAACTCAGGAGCAAGCCCAATTTTAACTGGCATTACTTTAGGTGGAGCAGGAGCATTAGCTAATTCATTTAATGCTTCGCATGCAAAATATATACAAATTGACGGCTATACGGGTAATTCACAAGCCAATGTTCTTTGGGGCGCAGGTTTACCTTCAACCACAGCCGCTGTATTCTCTCCTAATTTTGACGCATCATTAAACTTATTCGGAGGAATATTACCATCTGCCATGACAGACATACAGCTGTATGGTTTGGAGGATAAAATTGACCATGCTGTTGATATAGAAGGAGCTGGTTTAATTTCAATAAAAGCAAATAATATTTATGTAACTCAAAACTCTTTCGTAACCCCTTACACAACTAATGAAAGAATTCAAAGAGCAGTTATCAAAGCAGTTGATGGAAATAACATTAATATCCAATCATCATTAACAAGTTATGATAGATTGGTAAGTGTAAACAAAGACTTAACTTTCTCAAGCGATGGAGCAGTTATAATTGATTCATTAAGCATGACTGCTGCAGGAAAAACATTATCGCAAGGAATTGCCAACTTTACAGTCAATAGCTACCTTAATTTTAATGGTGGTAAAATTCAATTAGGGAACAATGATTTAAATATTGGAGCAGCGGCAAATGTTGGATCAGGTTCTGCAACTTCTTATGTGTTAACTAACGGAACGGGTGAATTAATTAGAAAAGGTGTTGACGCTAATGCTAAGTTATTCCCAGTTGGAACAGCTGCAAGTTATGCGCCAGTTACATTTGATGATGCGAATAATACAGGTGATGATATTTCAGTAAGTGTTCAAGAAGCAGCTACGCTAGCTAACTTTACACCAACATTAGTAAACGTTACTGATTTTGTAAAACTTCAGTGGAATATAAACGAAGCTGTTATTGGTGGAACAAATGCAACTTTAACATTCAATTGGAATACAGCAGATGAATCTACTCCTGCTCAATTCGCGGCAGCTAATCTTTCAATAGTAAGTAGATACAATGGTGCAAATTGGGTTCAAACTCCAGGAACTATTGCGGCTAATACTGCAACAGCTTCAGGTTTTACATCATTCTCTCCTTTTGCAGTTAGTGCAATAGTTTGTGATAGTGCCTCGTATTCAATTCTTTATGTTAAATCTTCTTGGACTAATCAAGCAGCAGTTGATGCTAATGCAGGTTATGTTTCAGGTGTTTTACCAGCAATTCCAGCAGGATTAACTTTTGGATGTAATGCACATGCAACAATTAATGGAGCTTTGGCTAAATTAAACCCAGGTGGAGTAATTTATGTTTATGATGGAACCTACAATGAGGACCTTGTATTAAATTCATTAGGTGTATCATTAAGAGGACCTCGCTCAGCAACAACACCAGCTACAATTATTGGTCAAGTTGGAGGAGATAATTCTACTATTAGAGTAAATGCCAACAATATCACAATAGATGGATTTTCAATAACTCGTTTTGGTAACACAGTTGCAGATTGGAATAATGCTGGCTTAAATAGCGCAGGTATTTCAGTTCAAACAGTTTCTGGTGCAACTATTCAGTATAACATTATTGAAGGAAATAGAACCGGTATTGATATAAACAACACTCAAAATAACATAATCAATAGAAATAAAATTGATTTTAACAGAACTGGTATTTTAGAAAGAAACAATTGTGATGGAACTGTTATTTCAGAAAATGAAATTACGAATAACTGGACAGCTGGATTTTTATCTCTTGGCAATTCTGGCGGAGGTTTATCACAAACTTTAAGAGTAATCAATAACAACGTTTCAGGGAACTGGTTTGCTCAAATAGAGGATAGAGCAGTTGCTGGATCAAGAATTATAGATTTATCAGGTAATTGGTATGGCAGCAACATAATAGATGTGCAATCTGTTGCAGGCGGTGAACCAGGTTATGCTGCGCAAATTCCAGTTGCTTATGGTGGTACTGCCGTTCCTTCACCGACACCAAAAATGCTTTGCGGAGTTGGAGTTGCAAATATTGACTACACCCCATGGTTAAATACTGGAACAGATGCAGATGTTGTAAGTTTTGGATTCCAAAAGGACACAACTTATTTAAATGTAAATAATTTATCTCCTCAGTTTGGTTTAGTTAATAGATTAAATGAAGCTGTTTCAATGATTCAAGAAAATGGAAACATTAACTTTATTGCTGCTGCTTATACAGATGACGTTACAATTAACAAATCAATCACTATCTCTAATTCAGGAGTTACTTCATTTGGTGATTTAACGATGAATGGCGCAAGCAAAGAATTAACTTTAAATAATGCTTTTTCAGTTGATGCTTTAACAATGACTGACGGTATTATAAATACAACAAGCATAAATAGTTTAACTGCCAACTCTGCTTCTGCTGGAAATGGAACTTCATTCGTAAATGGACCTTTAAACATCAATATAACTTCAGGTTTAGCACAAACAATTAATTTCCCGATTGGTAAAACCGCTAACGGATTTAGAGGTGCTATATTCACAGGAGATTTAACAGCAAATCAAGTTTTAACTGGTGAGTATTTTGCTAATGGTGCTAATAACATTTTAACTATCTCAAGCCCAATATTAAATACTTGGGATGCTGCGGCAAATGGCTACTGGAATATTTCATCTACCAATGCTACAGCTGTTGCAAATGGAATTATAAGCTTTAATTATGATGCTAATGATGTTCCTCCAATAGGTGCTGGTAGCACTTATGTAATTGCAAAAACAAATCCTGCTGCTGCAACAGAATGGATAAGTATTACTGATAATTTTGTTACTTATATCCCTGTTGCTCCTGGTGTTGCTACATCTGATATTGCCTTTAATACATTCTCAAGTTTTGCTTTGGCACCAGCTGCTCAATGCGCTGATGCTTCAATGACGGTTGTTACGCCTACTTGCTTAGAAGATTCAACAGTATTTGGCAACTTAACTTCGGCTGTTGCTTCAATAGTTGTAGATAGATATGAGTGGAATTTTGGTGATGGTAGTGCTGTTTTAGTGCAAAACGGTCCTTTCGCTGATCCATTAGCTACGAATAATCCTGTGGCACCTAAACATGTTTATCCTGCTGCTGGAAACTACACAGCTGTATTGACAGTTGTTACCACTTCCGGTTGCACAACAACCGATACAGTTGAGGTAACAATTATCGATGCTCCAGCTATCACAGTTTTAAATCCAAACATTACAATTTGCGATAATTCTGCATCTACTGTAAACTTTAATATTTCAAATATTGGTTCAATTACTCCTTGGACTTTAACTTATAAAATTAATTCAGCAGGTATTAATCAAATAGTTAATGGAAATGGCCCTGGCGCATTCTCATTTACAACTGCCGCTTTAACTTCTGGTGATTCTATATTATTGGTTAGTTTAGTTAATAATTCTTCTGGTTGTGCAGATTTAAGTTTACCAACAATAAATGTTAATTACACTCCAGTTCCAATGGCTGTTAATTTTACAACAACAACTATTGATTTATGTGAAGGAGCTTCATTAATATTATCAGTTCCAAATTCTGGTGTAGATACTACCTACACATGGAGTGGTCCTAATGGATACTCTGCAAATGGTTCAGTAGTTACTTTCCCTAATGCAACAGCATTAACTCATAATGGAAATTACACAGTTATTCCTTCTTATTTAGGATGTAATGGTGCAGTATCAAATGCTATAACAGTTACTGTAGATGCTCCTCCAACTACTATGGCAGGAAATGATATTACTATTTGTGCTGGTCAATTAGCCAATTTAGCTGCAAGTTCATCTGTTGTAACCTTTGCTTGGTCTTATGTTTCTGGGCCTTCTGACTTAACTAATCTTTTTGGTACCGCAACACCATCATTAACTGAAGCAATTTCTGCAACAGCAGCAGTGGGTACACATCAAATTTTATTGACTTCGACAAATGGTGTTTGTCAAACAATCGATGATTTAACCATAACAATTAATCCAGCTTTGGTCGTTCCAACAATTGCAGCTGTTAACGCTAGTATTTGTGCAGGAGAGAATTTAGAATTAAATGTATCAAATGCTCAATTAGGCGCTACTTACACTTGGACTACTCCTGATGGTGCTAGCTTCACAGGATCTAGTATTTCAAGAGCAAGTGCAACTTTGGCAATGTCTGGAAATTATTCAGTAAATGTTGTGCTTAATGGATGTTCTGAAAACTCAGCTCCTTTTGCAGTAACAATTAATGCTATTCCTGTTTCAAATGCTGGTACAAGTGTTACAACTTGTTTTGGAACAGCTTCAGCAATGAACGGAACAGCATCAACAGGAACTGACTTATGGTCTATAGTTTCAGGTCCAACAGGAACAACGATTGCACAGTTATTAGCAAATCCTAGTTTAGCTAACTCAGCTGTTTTAGCAACTGCTCCTTCAGGTTCTTATGTTCTTCAATTATCTTCTACAGAAAATGGATGCTCATCAAGTTCAACAACTAATTTAACAATAAATGCTACTCCAAATGCTGTAATTTCTGGTGCTAGTTCAGTTTGTGAAAATGGAACTGCTGCATTCAATATTTTTGTTTCAGGTTTAAATACAGGTGATGCTTGGACAATTAACTACACAGTTAATGGAAATCCAGCAGTTTTAAATGGAACAGGTTCTGGAAGTTTTGTTATTAATCCAACATTTACTCTTCCTGGTGCGACTCAAATTGTAGATCTAGTGTCTATTTTGAATAATTCGACTACTTGTTCAAATAATACATTACCAGAAGCAAGTATTTCAGTAATTGCCAATCCAACAGCAGTAAACTTTACAACAACTACAGTTGGTTTATGTGAAGGTTCAGATTTAGTATTGTCTGTTCCTAGTCCTCAAGCTGGTGTTACTTATACTTGGAGTGGTCCAAATGGTTATTCAGCTATTGGTTCAACAATAGTGTATGCTAATGCAACTGCAGCAACTCATAATGGCATTTACAATGTCACCCCGAATAACGGTAGTTGTGCAGGTGCTGTATCAAACAATATTACAGTTACTATTGATGCTGTTCCTGCAGCTTCAGCTGGTTCTGATTTATTAGTTTGCGAAGGACAAACAGCAAGTTTGAATGCTAGTAGTTCATCAACTATATTTACTTGGTCTTATATTTCTGGACCATCAAATATTAATAATTTGTTCGGTACTCCAACCCCAACATTGGTTCAGTCGCTTATTGCAACCGCATCAGCTGGAACTCATGTAATCAGATTAACTTCAATTAATGGTGTATGCCAAGTTACTGATGATGTAACTGTAACAATTAATCCAGCACTTGCTGTTCCTGTTATTGTTGCTTCATCTCCTTCAGTGTGTGAGGGAAATAATTTAATATTATCAGTAAACAATGTTATTTCTGGTGCATCTTACACATGGACAAGCCCTGACGGAGGAGTATTTACAGGCTCTACATTAACCAGAGCAAATGCTTCACTTGTAATGTCAGGGAATTATACTGTTCAAGTTGCATTTAATGGATGCTTTGAAAATTCAGCGCCATTTGCTGCAACAGTTAATGTAATACCTACAGCGAATGCTGGTCCAAATGTAACTGTTTGCTTTGGCGCAGCGGGTGCAATGGCAGGAACCTCTTCAACTGGAATAGATACTTGGACATTAGTTTCTGGTCCTGCTGGTGTAACAATTGGTCAGGTTTTAGCAACTGCTGGTTCAGCTACATCTTCTATTTTGGCAACTGCACCTGTTGGCAATTATGTGTTAACTTTAAGCTCTACAGTAAATGGTTGCACTGGCACAGATAATGTAAATCTTACGATTAATGAAAATCCAAATGCTACTATCACTGGCTCAGCCGCAGTTTGCGATGGTTCAGCAGCCACATTTAATATTAATGTTTCAGGTGTTGGAATAAATACACCTTGGACATTAAACTATACGGTTAATGGAAATCCATTGGTATTAAATGGAAGTGGTTCAGGAAACTTTACAGTGAGTCCAATATTTACGCTTCCAGGGGCAAATCAAATTATCGATTTGGTTTCTTTAACTAACAATACAACAACTTGTGTAAACTCAACACTTGGACAAACAAGCATAAACGTAATAGCATTGCCTGCAGCTGTAAACTTTACTACTACATCAGTTGCAATTTGTAATGGCGAAAACTTACAATTATCAGTTCCAAATCCGATTAGTGGCGCTTCATATACTTGGTCTGGTCCTGCTGGTTTTTCAGCATCAGGAACGGTTGTTAATTATCCAAATGCTACTGTTGCTACTCATAATGGTAATTACTCGGTAATTGTTTCGCAAAATGGCTGTGTTTCTGCTGTTTCAAATAACATTACAGTTACTGTTAATCCAATACCTACAGTAAATGCTGGTAATAACCAAGACTTATGCTTTGGATTTGGTGGAGTTATATCTCCAACATCTAGCGGTGGAACTGCTCAATGGTCAGTTGTTTCAAGCACATCAGGAGCAACAATTGGTCAAATATTAAGTAACCCGATTAATTTGGTTTCTGCGGTTTCAACAAATGCGCCAGTTGGTTTCCACATTTTAAGAGTTACAGTAACTAATAATGGTTGTTCATCTTTTGACGATGTTGAATTAAGTATTAATGACATACCAACTGCAACCTTAGTTGGCCCATCAGAGGTTTGTACTGGTTCAAATGCAAATATTGTAATTACAATTTCAGGTATTGGTACTACCGAAAATTGGACGTTGAATTATACGGTTAACGGAACAGCTGCTGTATTAAATGGTGTTGGTTCAGGTAATTTTAATATATCACCTACACTTACTTTACCAGGAGCCAATCAAATTGTTGATTTAGTTACGATAACCAATAATGCAACAAGTTGCAACAGCAGTACTTTGCCAGAAATTAACATTTCAGTATTATCTATTCCAACTTTATCTATCTCAATTAGCTCTAATGGCCCAGCTTGCGAAAAACAAATGGTGGACATTTATGCTAATTTATTAGGTGGTATTGCTCAAAGTTATAATTGGATATTGAATGGTAATTCAACAGGATACAATTCACCTACATTAACTTTAAATACATTAAAGGAAGGCGATATTATTTACTTAGAATCAGTTGTTGACGGAGGCTGCGCAGGCATTCAAACACTTACTTCTGATACTATCACTGTAAATCCTGTTCCAACAGTTGATGCTGGTGATGACAAAGTAATAATTGAAGGAGATTCTGTGATGTTAAGTGCTACTTCAACTGGAGCAGTTGATTATTTATGGACACCATCAAATGGTATTAGTAATGATACTTTATTAACTCCAAAAGCTTCTCCAAAAATTTCAGTAGATTACACAATAACTGCTACTAACGAATTTGGTTGTTCAGTGAGCGATATGGTAAGAGTTGATGTGATGAACACCCCTGGCTTAACTTACAACTCATTTACACCTGATGGTGATGGCGTAAATGATACTTGGATAATAGAAAATATGGATCAATATCCAAATGCAAAAGTTTCAATATTTAATCGTTGGGGAGTTTCTGTATTCGAATCAACAGGTTATTTGAAACCATGGGATGGAACTAATTTCCTAAATGGCGAAGCATTACCAGTAGGGTCTTACTTCTATGTAATTGATTTGGGTCTAGGATTAGATTTGCAAAAAGGTGTAATTAATATTATTAAGTAATTAAATAAATAATAAAATCCAGCATAATGAATAAAGTATTCAAAATTGCAGCCGGATTGGTTTTAGCAGCTGAAATGGTTTCAGCTCAAGAAATACCACAATTCAGCCAGTACTATCAAAACCTAATGTTGGTTAACCCAGCTGTGGTTGGCGCAGAATCTTATTGGGATATGCGTGTCGGCTATCGTCAACAATGGGCAGGTGTAGAACAATCACCTGAAACGGTTTACTTAACAGCTCAAGGAAACTTAAACGCTTTTAAAAGTGATGGTTTAGGCTTAAGAACAAGCCAAGGATTAGGCGGAAAAAATAAAGCCTTATTAAATCATGGTTTAGGCTTAACTGTAATGAATGATCAATTTGGAATGATTCAACAAACAGGAGCATTAGTGTCATACGCACAACATTATAAATTAACAAGAAAAATGAATTTTTCTGCGGGTTTATCAGTTGGTATGTCAAACGTAAAAATGAATGCTAATGATTTAACAGTTTTGAATCAATCAGATCAAACCTATACTAATTTCATGGCCAATAATAGCGGAACTGGCTTTTTGGATGGTGCTTTTGGTGTAATGCTTTATTCTGAAAATTTCTTTGCAGGATATTCTGTAAATCATCTTTTTGGAAATTCAATTACTTTAAATGGCGAGCAGCTAAATGACTATTATAACTTACACCACCTATTTACTGGAGGTTATAGAATTGCTGCGACAAAAGATTGGGATTTTATTCCATCTGTTTTGGTTAAAGTGATGGATAAAGCGCCATCATCTTTTGATATTAGCATGCGTGCGAAATATAAAAACTCAATTTGGCTTGGGACTTCATACAGACGTCAAGAGTCTATCTCAATGGCATTTGGTTTTTTAATAAGCAATACTCTTAATGTTTCTTATTCATATGATTTTAATACTTCTAAATTTAGAAGATATTCAAACGGATCGCATGAAATTATATTAGGTTTAAATCTATTTAAAGAAAATAAGAAGCTTAATAGATATTTGTGGTAATCGTTAATAATTAAATTAAGACAAATTTTTCAACCTATGAATAAAAAATACTTCATAACCGGTTTAAGTATTTTGCTAGCATATTCAGGAGTAACTCATGCTCAAAACGCATTTGATTTTAAGGATGTTACCAAAGTAAGTGGCAATTTTAACAAAGACATTGAGATATCAAAACCTCTTGTTTCACCTGATGGGTCAAAATTGTATTTCATAAGAACTACTGTTGACGAAAAAGGAAACCAGTTTCAAAACACTTATTTTCTTACGAGACAAGGTGACGCTTGGTCTTCAGAAGCAGTTTTATTGCAAATTGAAGGTGGAAACGAAACTAACAGAATTATTTCTATTAGCAATGATGGCTTAAGATTATATACGCTTGACATGGGTGGAAGCACTAATAGCGGCAAAAGAATTTTGAACCAATGTGTTAAAAATGGTGATTCTTGGAAAGTGGATAAAAAAATTGAAATGCCTAGTATCAATGCTGATGGTAGATATTTTGATATTTATCTTTCTACTGATGAAAACTATATGCTTATAACTTCATTTGATGTTAGAGGTTTTGGTAATGAGGATCTTTACGTGTCAAGCAAAAAACCAAATGGAACTTGGTCGGAAGTTATTAATTTAGGATCAACTATCAACACTTCTGGATTTGAATCAGCTCCTTATTTATCGAAAGATAATAAAACCATTTTCTTCAGCAGCAATGGACACGGTGGCTTAGGTGAAGATGATATTTTTATGGCGACTAGATTAGATAACAGTTGGGTAAATTGGAGCAAACCAACAGGTTTAGGAGAGAAAATAAATTCTCCAAAATTTGATTCTTACTTTACTATTGGAAAAAACGCTGAAGTTTATTTCGTGAGCAATAGAGATGGTAATCCGGTGTCTTTATTGTATTCAACTTTGTTAAGCAGCGCAACAGAAGCATTGTCAGAGAAAGTGAAAGAAGAACAACAAAAAAGCAATGAGCAAGCTTTGCAAGACATTATCAATAAAATGGATGATGTAGAGTCAGTTGAAATTAAAGTCAAGAAAAAGCAACCTGTTGACATGGAAGCTTTGAACAAAACTTTAGATGAAATTATGGCAAGATTGGATAAACTTGAAAAAGCAGTTTACAGCCAGCCGCAAGCCATTAATACTGGAAATCCAGAAACTGGAAAAAAATCAGACGGTGCTATAAAACCTAATGATAACAAACCTACAACTACGATTGTCAAAGATCCAGAACTTGGAAATAAAGTCGATAAATTAACCAAAAGGATTGAAGACCTTGAAAGTAAAATCAGAAATGGCGCAGGTAATTCAGGAGTTCCTAATGATGGAATGGGTGAAAGTTTCTTAGAAGGGATGACTTATTTTGGTTTCGATTCAGATAATCTTCGTCCTGAATCAGCTAAAATTATGGATGAAGTTGTTGAATATTTAAATGCAAACCCTTCAAAAAATGTTGAATTAAATGGTTATTCATCTCGCCCAGGAAGAGAAGAATACAATATGAAATTGTCGCAAAGACGCGCAGATAATTGCAAAGATTATTTAATCAGCAAAGGCATAAATGCTAGCAGAATATCTTCTGTAGGAAAAGGCGAAACAGACTTTAGAAAAGTAGTTTTCTCATTTAAATAAATTACAAAAATCTTTTTTTAAAAGAGGGTTGTCTTTAATTAGACAACCCTCTTTTGCATTTGTAACTTTTGTAACCATTTCTTACTTAAATTGAAGCCACTTTTGTGAAACAATTTAAAATAGAAAAATGGAGATTATTGGTTATTTAGCCTCAATTTTAATAGGCATTTCATTAGGATTAATTGGAGGTGGAGGAAGTATTTTAACTGTTCCAGTTTTAGTTTATTTATTTAGCGTGGATGCGGTTTTAGCGACAGGTTACTCACTTTTTATTGTTGGTTTCACTAGTGCTGTTGGAACTTTTCAATACTTTAAAAAAGGCTTGGTAAATATCAAAACTGCCATAGTATTTGGTATTCCGTCAATAATCGCAGTTTATTTAACAAGAGCATTTATTGTTCCTGCTATTCCAAAAGAAGTATTTAAAATTAACAACTTTGTAGTATCAGACAGTGTTTTGCTACTTGTATTGTTTGCAGTTCTTATGATTTTGGCATCTTACAGCATGCTTAAAAAGTCGAAAAAGGTTGTTCAAAATGCCGACCAAAAGCAGGAATTTAATTATCCATTAATATTAATTGAAGGAGGAATTGTAGGTGTTTTAACTGGATTAGTTGGTGCTGGAGGCGGTTTTTTAATTATTCCGGCTTTAGTAATGCTTTCCAAATTACCAATGAAAGAAGCAGTTGGCACCTCATTAGTAATTATTGCAGCCAAATCTTTAATAGGCTTCTTAGGTGAAGGAAATTTGACGTCTTTAAATTGGCCTTTTCTTTTATCGGTTACAGCATTTGCTGTAGGAGGAATTTTTATAGGAACAATGTTATCTAAAAAGGTTGATGGCGATAAATTAAAGCCTGCCTTTGGATGGTTTGTGCTTGTTATGGGTATTTATATCATTTTAAAAGAAACAGTTTTTAAATAGATGTTTTGCCAAGTAACCAAAGTAACAGACTATAAAAAAAATCAATCACACTTTTGTATCACAATTTAAAATCAATTAAAAATGAAAATAGAACAAATCTATACCGGATGCCTAGCTCAAGGGGCTTATTATATAACATCAAAGGGCGAAGCAGCAATTATTGATCCGCTTAGAGAAACACAACCTTATATTGAAAGATTAGAAAAAGATGCTGTTAAACTTAAATACATTTTTGAAACACATTTCCATGCTGATTTTGTTTCCGGGCATATTGATTTAAGCAAAAAAACCAATGCTCCAATAGTTTATGGACCAAATGCGGCTTGCGAATTTGAAAGCATTGTTGCAACAGATGGACAAATTTTTGAAATTGGTGATGTAAAAATTAAAGTTTTACATACTCCTGGCCACACTATGGAAAGCACTACTTATTTATTAATAGATGAAAATGGAAAAGATCATGCTATTTTTAGCGGTGACACCTTGTTTTTGGGAGATGTTGGTCGCCCTGATTTAGCTCAAAAAGCAGCCAATATGACCCAAGAAGGTTTGGCCGGATTACTTTATGAAAGTTTAATGCATAAAATATTACCCTTAAGTGATGATGTAATTGTTTTTCCAGCTCATGGCGCAGGTAGTGCTTGTGGGAAAAACATGATGAAAGAAACAGTTGATACTTTAGGCAACCAAAAGAAAATGAATTATGCGCTTAATCAACCTTCAAAAGAAGCATTTATTGCTGCTGTTTTAGATGGTTTAACGCCTCCGCCAGCCTATTTTGGAATGAATGTAGCCATGAACAAAAAAGGTTATTCAAGTTTCGAATCGGTTTTAAATAATGGCATGAAAGCTTTATCTCCAGATGAATTTGAAATGGCAGCTGAAGCAAATGGCGCTTTAATTTTAGATACAAGAAACAATGCTGAGTTCCATAAGGCTTTTGTGCCTCAATCTATCAATATTGGCTTAAATGGCGATTTTGCACCTTGGGTTGGAGCAATGATAGCCGATGTAAAACAACCAATTTTGCTTATCACAGATTTAGGAATGGAAGAAGAAGCTGTTACACGTTTGGCAAGAGTTGGATTTGATAATCAAATTGGGCATTTAGCTGGAGGAATTCAAAGCTGGATTGAATCGGGAAAAGAGTTTGATTTAGTGAATCGTATTTCAGCCGAACAATTTGCCAAAGAAGTAAAAATTGGTGAATCAAAAGTGATTGATATCCGCAAAGAAAGCGAATATGCTGCTGAACATGTTAACGAGGCTTACAGCAAACCTTTAGCTTATATAAATGATTGGGTAAAAGACATCAATCCTAGTGAGCATTTTTATCTTCATTGCGCAGGAGGTTACAGAAGTATGATTGCTTCAAGCATATTGCAAGCAAGAGGTTATAGAAACTTTAGTGAAGTTGAAGGCGGATTTAAGGCCATAGCTCAAACAAATGTGCCTAAAACAGATTTTGTTTGTCAAAGCAAAGTTTTAAAATCCTAGTTTAAACATATATATACATCCCGACTGTTTTTTCGGTCGGGATGCTCCTTTGTAAAATAAAAATTAACGATAAAAATTAGAATAAAATGTTGGTAGAAGATTTAATTAAAAATGGTGCTTTTTTGGTGGATGTTAGAACTCCTTCTGAGTTTAACGCAGGGCATGTAAACAACTCCGTTAATATTCCTTTAGACACAGTTGAATACAACCTTGAAAAGTTTAAAAATAAAGATCAGATTATTGTTTTTTGTAGAAGCGGAAACAGAAGTGCTCAAGCAAAAATGATTTTAGAGCATAATGGTTTCGAAAATGTAACCAATGCCGGAACATGGGAATATGTAAACAATGTTTTAGAACAATAATTCATGAAATTGCTTATAAAACTCAGCATTTTTCTTTCACTTATCAGCATTTATGCTTGCAAAGGGCAAGGTTATAAAGCCCCAGAATTTAACAAAAATGCTTTTTTGGTTGATGTTCGCACTCCAGAAGAATTTGCCCAAGGCAGTGTGAAAGGCGCTATTAATATTCCTTTGAATGAACTCGAAAATCAAATACAAAAATTTGAAGGCAAAGACACCATTGTTGTTTTTTGCAGAAGTGGTTCAAGGGCTGCAACAGCGCAAGATATATTAGAAAACAAGGGTTTTAAAAATGTTATTAATGGCGGAAGCTGGCAATCAGTCAATAAAAAATTGAAGTAATATGGAGTCCTTAAAAATCTTAATCCCAACAGACTTTTCAGTTCAAGCTGAATATGCTTATTTATTGGTAAAAAAACTGGAAGAAAAAATCAAAACCGAAATCCATTTTTTACATGTGATGAATGTTCCAGACACCGTTTCTTTAAGCCCCAATGGCGAAGTGCAAACATGTGGAGAAATAGATGTGAATTATGTGGTTTCGCAAAAACAAATTGTAGAAAGAAAACCCCAAAACCTTCAAACGCTTTATGGCGCCAATATTCAAATACATTTAGTGTTTGGAAAAACTACCGATGCCATTATAAGCTTTGCTGAAAAAGGAAGTTTCGAACTAATTGTTATGGGCACAAAAGGCGCTTGGGGTTTAAAAGAAAAACTTTCAGGTTCTGAAACCCAAATTATTGCTCGAAAGTCTCCAGTTCCATTGCTTTCTTTAATGTGCGATAGGTCTGAGTTGAGCATCAATCATATTTTATTCGTACATAATTTTAAAGAAGCCATTCAAAAAGATTTAAGCCTTTTGCAAAAGTTTATAAAAGCTTTTGATGCCAAAATTCATATGCTGCAAATTGCTAAGCTAAAAGATGAAAATGAAAAAAATCAATTGCTGGAGCTAATGGCAATTGAAGCAAAAAGACATAATATTGTAAATTATGAAAGACATATTTTAAATGATATGGATGTTGAAAGTGGGGTAATTCATTTTAATGAAATGCACAACATGGATTTAATTTGTATCGGAACGCATGGAAAAGGTGGATTTTTTCACACCAGTGCTACCGAAAAATTAATCAACCATTTGTTTAAACCCATCATCTCTTTTCACTTAAACAATTAATTAAAAAATGATAGAATTTATACAACAACCTTGGTCATGGTGGTTTTCTGGTTTAATGATTTCAGCCATCATGTTTTCATTGCTTTATTTTGGAAAATCTTTTGGTTTCTCTTCTAATTTAAGAACAATTTGTGCTGCATCAGGAGCAGGAAAAAAAGTGAAGTTTTTCGATTTCGATTGGAAAGCCCAAACCTGGAATTTAATGTTTTTAATAGGCGCTATTTTAGGCGGTTTTATTGCCTCAAATTTTCTTTCTAATGGCAATCCGCTTGACCTTTCACCCGACACCATTCATGATTTAAGCCAATTGGGTTTTGCAGCTCCAGTTAGCGTCCAACCTGAAGAGCTTTTTAGTTGGGATGCCGTATTTTCATTAAAAGGATTTTCAATTTTAGCAATCGGTGGTTTTTTAGTTGGTTTCGGAGCTCGTTATGCTGGCGGCTGCACTTCAGGCCATGCGATTAGTGGATTATCCGATTTACAAGTCCCTTCCTTAATAACCGTTATCGGCTTTTTTATTGGTGGATTAACAATGACTTATTTAATAATGCCTTTAATTTTTTAAATTATATATGAAATTTATAAAGTTTTTAGTTCTTGGAATTGTGTTTGGCATTGTAATGGCCAAATCTGAAGCCATGTCGTGGTTTAGAATACAAGAAATGTTTCGTTTTCAAGCATTTCACATGTATGGAATTATTGGTACTGCTGTTACCCTTGGTGTTTTGGGAGTTTTTTTAATTAAAAAGTTCAAGGTGCGCGATTTTAATGGAAACCCAATAATGTTTTTTCCTAAAGAAAAATCATACATTAAATACATTGTCGGAGGAACCATTTTTGGATTAGGTTGGGCTTTAAGTGGCGCATGTCCTGGACCAATGGTGGTGAACATTGGTTACGGATTTTTTAGTATGATTATCGTTTTTGGATTTGCATTGGTTGGCACTTTTGTTTACGGCTTAATCAAGGATAAACTTCCTCATTAAAAGCTAATTGGTTCATAATTATGGAAGCGCAAAACCCTAACCAATTTGATCGTGAAATCACTAAAGCCTTTTTGATTTTATTAAGGTTGAGTACATTTTTGGTGGTCGTTATTTTTTTGCTGTTTTTCTACATTTTAGTGTTCACTACCTCAAAGTTTGATTTCTTGCAAAGTGAGGATAAAAAGACGGAAGCTGCGGTTCAAGAAAAGATAAAACCAGAAAAACAAAAAAGCGAATTTTGGGAAGCGCCCGATTTGGATTTAGTGAGCGATGCCAATAAAAAACAACAGTTGGAATATGGTAAAGATTTGATTGTAAATACCGCCAAATATTTTGGCCCAAATGGAAGTATTGCAAAAAATGCCATCAATGGAATGAATTGTCAAAACTGTCATTTAGATGCTGGAACTAAAGTTTTTGGAAATAATTACAGTGCTGTAGCATCAACTTATCCTAAATACAGAGCTCGCTCAGGCGGAATAGAAGACATTACCAAAAGAATTAATGATTGTTTTGAAAGAAGTTTAAACGGACAAGCTTTAGACACCAATTCGAAAGAAATGTTGGCCATGGTTGCCTACATTAATTTTTTAGGTGAAAATGTTCCAAAAGGCGAAAAACCGAAAGGTGCTGGATTAAAAGAAATGGCTTTTTTAGATAGAGCCATCGACCCTAAAAAAGGTGCTGAAATTTATACTCAGAAGTGCGCAAATTGCCATCAAGCTGATGGATTAGGCACTTTAAATGAAGATAAAACAGCTTTTATTTATCCGCCTTTATGGGGCGAAAAAAGTTATAATGATGGTGCAGGACTTTACAGAATGAGCAATTTTGCTAAGTACATTAAGTATAACATGCCTTTAGGTGCTAATCATGAGTCTGCTCAACTTAGCGATGAAGAAGCTTGGGATATTGCGGCTTATGTAAACTCTCAACCTCGTCCAAAAAAAGATATTTCTAAAGATTGGCCAAAAATTGAGGAGAAACCTTTTGACCATCCTTTTGGGCCATTTTCGGATGGTTTTTCCGAAAAAGAACACAAATTTGGGCCTTTTAAGCCAATTATTGCTAAAAAGGAAGCTTTGAAAAAATCTAAACAAACAGTATCAAACAAATAAATCAGAATGGAAAATAGCAGAAGAGATTTTTTGAAAAAAGCGGGCTTGTTAAGCTCGGGAGCGGCATTAGCCGTTGCTAATCCTGTTAATGCATTTGCATTAAGCGAAAGCTCAGAAAATGCTGTTATTTCTAAAGCTGACCCATCAAAAAAAGTAACGGTTTCAATTCTACAAACAACAGATGTGCATTGTCAAGTTTATGCGCACGATGAGCTGTTTTGGGAAAATGAAAAAGCAGTTTTTAGAAAAACCGGAGGATATGCACATTTGGCTACTTATTTAAAGGAGCAAAGGAAAAAAACAGCCAACAGCTTTTTAATTGATACGGGCGATATGTTTCAAGGAAGTGAACTTTCTGTTAAGACTACCGGAAAGGCCATGGTTCCTATTTTAAATGCTTTAGGTTATGATTTGTATCTTCCTGGAAACTGGGAAGTGATTTATTATAAAAAAGCCATGCAAACGCTTTTAGGTTCTTTAAATGCACCAAAAGTTTGTGCTAATATGTTTCACGATTTGGGCGAGGGTAAAAAAGGAGAATTAATTTTTCAACCCTATTATATTTGGCATGTTGAAGGCATTAAAATTGGATTTATTGGTTACACCGATCCTTTGGTTCCCATTCGTCAATCGCCTAATTATAGCAAAGGAATTATTTACACAAAACCAGAAGAAAATTTACCTTTTTATGTAGATGTCCTGCGCAATCAAGAGCAATGCTCGGCAGTAATTATTTTAGCACATTTAGGTCTTTCTCAACAAATCCATTTGGCTAATATGCCGGAGTGCGAAGGCGTTGATTATATTTTAGGTGGCGATACACATGAAAGAGTAAGAGTGCCCATTCAATGTAAATATGCCAAAGTAGTTGAGCCAGGCGCTTTTGGTTCTTTTGTTGGCAAACTCAATTTTACTTTCGAAAATCAAAAATTAGTTCAAGATGCGTATGAATTGGTTGAAATTTCAGCGGATAAATACAAAGCAGATAAACAAATTTTAGAGCTCATTAAACAAAACGAAGCACCTTTCGAAACGGATATAAACACCATTGTTGGCTATAGCACCATTCCGCTTTACAGATATTTTGTGGTCGAAAATCCAATTGACACCATGATTTTGAATGCCTTGCATTGGAAAATGGATAAAATTGACATTGTTTTATCGAATGGATTTAGGTTTTGTCCACCGCGAACTACACCCGATCAAACAGGAAATATTCCTATTACCAATGGTTTTATTTACGACATGCTTCCGGTCGATAGTATTGTTAGAACTGGAGTTGTTACAGGCACACAAATAAAAAATTGGTTAGAAAAGGAGTTAAACAATGTTTTTGCAAAAGAAGCTTCTGAACGTTTTGGCGGTTGGGTCATTAAGTTTAAAGGAATGGAAGTTGAGTTTAATGCTTTTGCCGAAAAAGGAAAAAGGGTTCAAAAAGTTATGGTTGGTAAAGATGCGCTTATTCCAGAAAAGATGTACAAAATATGTGCCTGCGAAAGAGATGGCGATCCTGTAGATATGCTTTGCAGAATGAAGGGTGTTGCAGAAACTGAAAACACTCCTTACACCTTGCATAGTATTATGAAAGAATATTTAAAAACAAACAGCCCTGTAACCCCAACACCGCCAAAAGCAGCCAAAGTTTTAGATGCTTCTCAAGATTTACTTACTCAAGTTACAGGAGTTAATTATCAATTTAAATAAATCGTTTTATGAAAAATATAGTATTGTTTTTGTTGGCCTTTTATGCTAGTAGTTTTTTAATGGCACAAAACCCAATATCTAAAAACACCGAACATAAAATCATCTTTCAATTAAGCACGCCCGATACTATGGCGCACAAAGCCTTAATGAAACAATTAGGAAATATTTTAACCGTAGCGCCAAACACTAAAATAGAAATTGTTTGTCATGGTCCGGGGTTAGATATTTTGCTTACAAACAAATCAGTTGCTGCTGAAAAAGTGAAGTCATTTATTGGCAGAGGTGTTGTTTTTAATGCTTGCGAATTTTCAATTAAAGAACGGAATGTAGATAAAAATCTAATTTTTAAAGAAGCCACTTATGTTCCCGCTGGTATTGTTGAAATTGTGAGTAAACAAGAACAAGGTTGGAGTTATATCAAAGCAGGATTTTAAATAGTTAACACAAATATATTTTTTGTTTTTTATGAAAATCGTAATTTTTACGACAGCAATCCTATTGACTTTTTTGCAAGTAAAAGGTCAGGAAAATCATGAGCCTATTCCGCCAACTAACGACTCCATAAAAATTAAATCGGTTCAAGATTTTTTTCAAAAGTCTGCTTGGGATTTTCACTCCAGAAGTTATTTTATGGCCACTCTCAATGATGGCGTTTTGAAAGATGATTACACATTTGCACAAGGCGCAGGCATTGGCTTGCTGACCATTCCTGTTAAAGGTTTTCAACTAGGCGTAAAAGGCTATTTTATTTTTAATGTTGCTTCTTCCGATTTATCAAAACCTGATGCCACAACCTTGGCAAATAATAGATATGAAATAGGTCAATATGATGTTACAGATCCTACTAATGGAAAAGACTTAGACCGTTTAGAAGATTTGTTTTTGCGTTACACTTTTCGCCATAGTTCTATAACATTTGGCCGAATGGAAATAGAAACTCCTTTTATGAATATGCAAGATGGAAGAATGCGCCCCACTTTGGAAGAAGGAACTTGGCTAAAACTAAAATTGAGCGAAAAAATACAATTTGAAGGCGGTTATATTTGGAGCGTTTCTCCCCGATCAACCGTTGAATGGTATAGTTTAAAAGAATCAATAGGCATTTATGGACAAGGCGTTAATTCAAAAGGAAAACCGTCTAATTATTTAGATCATATTGATGCTGGAGGTATGTTTTTGGGCAATTTAAAATTGAAAGTTACGAAAGGTTTATCTTTTAATATTTGGAACGCTTATTTTGAAAAAATTATGAATACCGCGCTCATTGAAATAAAAAATGAGAACCAGTTTAAGTCCTTTAATTTTTATCAAGGTGTTATGTTTTTTCATCAAAATGCCATTGGTAATGGTGGAAACGAAAATCAAAACATTACGTATATCGAAAAAGGGAGTGAAGCGAATGTAATTAGCGCACGTGTGGGTTTAAAAACAAAAAAAATAAACTGGAATGTCAACTTTACACACATCACCAATCATGGTCGTTATTTGATGCCTAGAGAATGGGGCCGCGATTATTTTTACACTTTTATGCCTCGCGAAAGAAACGAGGGAGCGGGAAATTTAAATGCTTTCACGACCAATTTTTTATTTGGAGCTGAAGCCAATAAGCTTAAAGCGGGTATTGGTTATGGCTACTATAAAATGCCATCAGTAACTGACTTTAAGTTCAATAAATATGGTATGCCGGCTTATCATCAATTAAACATTTCAGCGCAATATAGTTTTGTAAATTTTTGGAAAGGGCTTAATGTTCGATTTTTAGTAGCAGCCAAAAAACAAGATGGAAACGAGGTTTTAAACCCTAAGTTTGTTTACAACAAAGTAAATATGGCGAACTTTAATTTTATTGTAGATTTGAAATTGTAATTCAATTAAAACATGGATGAGTTAAAAGAAAAACTGAGTTTAATTTTAGAACATAAACTGGTAGAAGAAATAATAGCATCCTCAAAAATAATGCAGGTTAAAGAAGGGGATGTGATTATTGATTACGATAAAAATATCAATTCCATGCCTATTGTTTTAAAAGGTTCGGTTAGGGTTATGAAAAGAGATGAAGACGGCCACGAGCTTTTGTTGTATTACCTACAAAGTAATGAAAGTTGCGCTATGGCTTACACTTGTTGCATGGAAGCCCGAAAAAGTGAAGTGAAAGCAATTGCCGAAACCAATGCAGAACTCATAGCCATTCCGCATAATAAACTCGATGAGTGGCTCATTAAATACCCAAGTTGGAAAAGTTATATTTTTAGAAGTTTTACCGATAGATTTAATGAATTGCTAAAATCATTAGAAAGTATTGCTTTTCATAAATTAGATGAACGTTTGGTGCGTTATTTAAAAAACAAAACAGCGGCCAGCGGAAAAATGCTCATAAGTTTATCGCATCAACAAATTGCAGAAGAACTAGGCACAAGTAGAGTAGTGGTGTCGCGTTTATTAAAATTGCTCGAAAACGAAAACAAGGTTATTTTGTATCGCAACGAGTTAAAGGTTTTGAACGGTTTGTAAATTTTTGATTTGATTTTTGCGACACTTTTCCTGAAGCAAAATAATGACAAATAGCTTTTGGGTTTTTCAGCTAAAGCACTTATTTGACTTTATATCTGGTTTTATTCAAATTGCCTACACTTTCAAACAAGCTCAAATCAATTCCCTTTTTCAAATCTCTGCTGGCTGTGGCTGATGATAAATCTTTGAATATGTTCATATAATCTTTACGGCTAAACTCCTTAAAACCAAGGCTTAAAAAATATTCTAAACGGTCTGTATCTTTTAAAACTCTATTGTTATAGTTAAGTAAACTCTCCAGAGATTTTTCAATAACGCCAAGCATATATTCAATAAAAACAGTTGACTTTCCAGTTTTGTCGCTCAATGCTAATGATTTGTAATACTCATTTTGGGTTTTACTAATTAAAGTCTCGAAAGGCAAAAAATCAAAAATGGGATATTTATCCACAAGGATTAAGGTCTGCCATAATCTGCCCATTCTACCATTTCCATCTAAAAAAGGATGGATAAAAGCCATTTCATAATGAAACACACAGCTTTTTATTAAAGTTAATTCATTGGCGTCTTTTAGGTAAACAAACAAATCTTTCATTAAATGAGGAACATTTTCATGGGGAGGCGCTATGTGTTCAACTTTTGTTCCTTTCACAATACCAACACCTTGATTTCTGTATTTGCCAGCATTATCAATCAATCCAGTCATTAAATCGGAGTGCGCCTGCAAAAAACTTTTTTCTGATGAAAATTGGTAGCTATTTAATTTCTCATAAGCCCTAATTGCATTCAACACTTCTAAAATATCCTTTTCTGGCCCAATTACTTTTTTGTTTTCAATTAAGGCAGTTATTTGTTCTTCTGTTAAGGTATTGCCCTCAATTTGCAATGAAGCATGAATTGTTTTTATTCTATTCTTTTTCCGAAGTTGAGGCGATTGTTTGTTTAGATAGTTCGCATTTACTTCCCCAATTTTCTCTGATATAGAACTTATTAAGTTAAGAATTAAGGGAGTAATGTCATAAGGCGGCTTCATTGATAATATCATTTGACAGTATCAAATGTAATTTTTTTGAGTTGTTGTGCAAAAAATCTTTGGAAAACAGACTCGCGTCTTAGCTGGGAAAGCTTCATTTAAGCACGGAATCCTCAATTTCTTATAGTTGCTGTTATAACTTAGGCTCCTGCACCTAGTATTTGTAGGTATCCGCTCATTTATAAAGAGATTGTCATTGGTTTTGTTTGAAAAGTCTTGTTGTCAAGTAGTAAAAGAAAAGCTGGAATATTTAAACTTGTCTTTTTACCAACAATAATAAGACATGTGTACGATATTGTTATTGTCTTTGTAAATTGACCATCCTCTGCATTCATACTAGTTTTTTCACTAGTACTTATTAGTTTTTCGGGGTTACTGTCAATGTAAATTTGTCTTGCCTTTTCTTTTTTCTTTTTTCCTTTGATTAGTTCGATTATTTCCAAAACATCTTTTGGAAATTTGGGTTCTAATTTAAGATCAGAATTACGTGAAATAAGTTTAATTAGTTCGGTTTTAATGCCACCAGTTGTCAAAGCTTTCCTTTCTTGTGCGGCAGCTATTCCCCCAAAGATTTTGTCAAATACATTTTTGGTTTTTGTCGTGTCTTTATTTATTAATGACCCAGTGTAATTCACATTGTATTCAATTATTAGCCTAGTTACATTATTATCATTGCCTAATGTGAAAGTGCTGATAGCTTCAATGTCTTGAGCAAGAATTGAAGAAGCTTGCAAGGTTAATAAAATTAGTAATGTCCGGATTATTGCCATGTTTTAAATGTTGTTTGTCAAGCGTAATTTTTATTTATTTCGATGTCCAAAGGCTTAATTATAACGTTTTGTGTTACCCGAAGGTGGTGATTTCGAAGCGATTCACTGTCAACCAAGCAGCAACTTTGATAGAAGCACAAAGCTTGATTTAACCGCTGAACCGCCACTTTTGGGCAGGTGCTGTTATGGTGCGTTTTTATTCATTAAATTCTTTGTCTATTTCTAATAACATTTCTTCAAGTTCGTTAAGTTGGTTTTTCAAACTATCAAGAAAAATTTCTGCATCATCATTTCCTAAAAGAGTCTTTTCAGTCCACCATTGGTTGAAGCGGTGAATTATATAATCAATCAGTCTGAATGATTCAGATATTCTACTAGATAAATTTTGGTTATATCTCTTGTTCAATTCTTTACGTATTTCATCAATTGCACCTTTTAGTCCTGAAATACCCCACTCACCTTGAAAATTTCGTTCTCTATCTCTAATACCACGATAAATGAGTTGAATATTTCTGTCCACTCCAACTATCATTTCTTTGAGTGATTTGTCCTTGTGTTCACCTTTTTTCATTTCTATCTTTTTTGAAATGTTTTCCTGTACTTTTTGTAGAACATTTCTTGTGAGTTCTAATTGTTTTATTATGAATGACTTTAAATCAACTTCCACCTTTCTGAAAGTTGGCGTATATCCTGCGTAGGTAAATCTGTCTTTTGAAATTGGTCCTTTAGCGATAAAATAGAATTCTGTTTTTTTTCTGTTTGTTGGATGTCCCGCAATGTCATTACGAACTTCTCGTATATCCTTATCAAAGGAAAATGTGTCAAAAAAGTCTGTTTGTTTAATATTGTCATTAACAACACATTTGTACAAATGATAAAGTCCATCTTGTTGAAGAAAAAGGGACTGAAGTAGTCCATATATAAGCAATGTGCTTCTACCTTGTTTTCCCAATGATTCAGCACTTTCAAATTCCTCTATTGCTATTTGGCTGTCTTCAATTAAGTCGATTGAAGTAAATGTCTGGTTATATTTTAATTCGTTTGGAATGTTATAAAAATTGTGATACAAAGGCTCGTGGATAGCCTCATTCAGCGTATTACATAAATCAATAATTTCATTTGTCATTTAATTGTCTGTTGTCCTTTAAAATGCCCATAACTAGTTTATATGTCTGAGAAAATCCGACATATCTACCCAATTTTGTGTATATGCCTTATAATGCATCAGATTTATTAACCAAATTAACCTAATTTATTCCAAAAATCAAAAGGTGAAATAAATTTTTTAGGTTGCCGTATTTTGGATTTTTTGTGACTATAAGATCATTTTTCAAAGCCAATTTTTTCTTTTTTCTGAGTTCTTAAAATGGTTTTTTGATTAGGTTGGGTAATGGTTAGTGATGTTTTTCTATTGTTCAACATACTTTACAATCTTCTCTATTTCTTTTCGCAATCTGTTAAATTGGTTGTTAGTTCTAAAATTCTCTTGATAGCATTCACAGTATTTGTTCCAAGCTGTTTCTTCTAGTTCAAATGATTTTTCTATTGCTTTTTTGTCCGTCAAGTTAGATGCTTTGTACTCGTCAAAATGTTTTTGTGAATTGGTGTAAATGCTATCGTAAATAGCTTGGCATTTACTTATTTCGATGATAGGTTGGTCAAGATACTTTTGAACTATGTAAATGTAATCTCCATTAGCTAAGAGTACAAAAATATTGTCTGGAGGAAAGCGTTCAATATCTTGTGCAATTGTCCCAATACATCCATAAACTTGACTATTATTATTTGTAGAAAAACCCTCTGAATAAAAAACAGTCGAATGAGCTTCAGAAATTAGTGAACTAAAAATGCCACCCAGTTGTTTTGATGATAAATTATTAAAGGAATATATTTTTTGGGATTTGAAGTAATCGAAAAACAATACTTTGGAAGTAACAAATATTAGTGAAGAGTTATTATTCAACACAAGGCCGTCAAGATTTCCAAATCCTAATTCTGGAATGAAAGTTTCTAAATTAATTTTTCCGAATTTTAGAACACTATCAATACGTGAATTCTTTAAAATTACTCGTAACATGTTTTCTAAAACCAAAAGCGAGTCGCTGTCTTGTTTTACAATTTCATCTGTATAGTCGGGGTTGTTCTCAAACTTGTTTTTGAAATATTGAATAAAACTATTGCGAACATTTAGGTATTCTAACTCATTAGTTGTCTTTGTCTGCTCGTTTGAAATATGTCCTTTATTCTTGTCAGTTGTGTTTGAGCAAGAAGTAAGAAGTGTTATTGTAAAAATATAAAGTAAATTTTTCATTGTTGTTGTTGTCGTTGTCTTGTCCTAAAATAGCAGCAATGTTTTGCAGCTACCCGAAGGTGGTGATTTCGGAGCACTTCCATGTCCACCGGAACTGAACCTGACTGCGGAGCAAAAACTTTTCTGGCAGCCGTTCTTCCGCTGTAATATATATGCTGTGTTGATGCAACGGTTTTTATTTTTCATACAAATATTGCTCGCATCCTGCCCCTTTAATCAGGTTTAACCATTTTGTATCGTTAGTCCAATATTTATCGCCTGGCTGTACATAGGCCAAAATTGAAAAGTCAAACCAATCATTATCCTTGATTTTCATTGTGCTGGTTTCAAGGGTTTTAAAAAAGTGGTCAAGAGTCCTGATTAACAATTCAATTTGATTTAAATCAAATCCATCTAAATTGTACTTTTTTTCAGTTGTAGCTTCAACAATAAAGTTGATAAATCCACCCGTGATTTGGTGTGTGTCTTTCTTTTTGTGTTCCTTTTTATTACTTATTCGTTCACGAATTTTTTTAGCTTCTTCATTAAAAAAATCCGCACCTGAGTTCAAATCCTGTCTAATTCTGTCAATTTCTTTTTTAAAACCTTCTCTTTTGGAAGGTTCAATTGTATGTCCTTTGGCAAATTTTTCCGTGAACTTTAGCCATCCCTCGATTTCTTTTAGCGGGTTAAATTCCAAATCATTATGAAGTTTTGCTATATAAATAAAAGGTGGTTCATAAATCACATTTTCCTTAAAAGCAAAAAGTCTTTGAATGGCCGAACGGGATAATTCTTCGTGATTTAAAATGTTGTCCGATTTTGATAGCTCATAAATATTTACAAATGTCGGACATATAGGTTCGCTCTTCATTTTTTCAAAGAGTGAATTGTCTTTCCCTAAGTAGTACCAAATATTTGTATCCGCGATTATCTTCATTTTCAAATGTTGCACACCTAGCATATACCCTTATATAAATTTCGCTTATCTCTCCATATTGGGTATATAGGCGAAGGTTTGTTTCGGTTTTGCGCTAAACAAATTAACCCTTTTTATTCCAAAAATCAAAAGGTGAAATAATTTTTTTAGGTTGCCGTATTTTGGGCTTTTTGTGGCTGTGAAATCATTTTTAAAAGCCAATTTTTCCTTTTTCTGAATTTTTAAAATGGTTTTTGGTTTTTTGATGAGGTTGGGCGGCAGCAACCTGTGTTATGCGTTCGTGCTTAATTTTGAGCTTTAGAAACAAGGTATTCGTTCAAGAGATTTATATATTTATAAGCCACGGACTCAAAATCTTTCTTATTAGCCATAACGTCATTTTGATATTGGTCTAATAATGTGGGTATATTTTCTTTTATTCTTTCTTTCAAATATTCCTCTGTACATTCTCTAAAATTTCCTGTCCTTAAACTTAAAACATATAAGTGCCTTTTATTTGAAGCTATCGCTCCACCAATGGCGCCTCCAGTAATTGAAAGAACAGTTGCGTCAGAATTATTCATAGCTCCTTTAAATAACATAAAGTTCCCCTTGATCAAACACATAGAATACCATATTTGAATATTATTGGGAAAACCATTTAATAGAATTGTATCATTTTTTATGTAAGCAAATACTTCTCTCTTAATAAATTTTTTTCTATGAGAATCATTTTCAGATATCAATTTATAATCATTTCCTCCATTTAAGGTTATATCTTCACTAGATCTTTTTTTAATCTTAAAATCCGCATTAAAAGCAGGAGTGCCTGCTTGTAATTGTTCTAAATTAAGATAAACTCCTGGCTTAAAAGTTAAACCTTGGCCATTTAATTCTTTAATAAATAGAAGCGATAATAAAATTAAAATTATTCCTTTCATGGATATATATTTATTGTGTTTTATAAGTATGTCGCTTAATTAGCCTATACCAGAATATTCATTTCGCTAATCTCTCCATATTGGATGTAAAGGCAAGAGTTTATTTCGGTTTTCAGCTAAACAAATTAAACCTTTTTATTCCAAAAATCAAAAGGTGAAATAAATTTTTTAGGTTGCCGTATTTTGGGTTTTTGGCTAAGGATTTTGTTGAATATTTAAAAGGCTATTTTAAAATAGTTGAGTATAGTTTTATAGTTGTCTTGCGCTGTAAGGCATGTATCAAGTAAATATTCTCTAATCCTTGGCCATTCTTGAAGACCTTTGTAATAAAATAGCTTCAAATCTTCTTGAATAATAAAGGGAACAATGTTATTAGCTAAACATTCTTTAAATAAAATCAATCGACCTACGCGGCCATTTCCATCTTGAAAAGGATGAATAATTTCAAATTTAAAATGGAAGTCAATAATATCTTCCAAATTTTTCTTTTCTATGCTGTGATAAGCAACAAGCAATTCTTTCATTTTTGACTTAACTTCTTCAGGCGGACAAGTTTCATTTCCTCCAACTTCATTCGGGAGTTTTTTATATTCTCCTACATTAAACCAATCTTTTCGACTGTCAGATGTTCCCGATTTCAGAAAAAAATGCAATTCTTGGATAAAAGATTCGGTTAATTTGGTTGTTGCTTTATCAATAATTAAATCAATACACCGAAAGTGATTTAGAGTTTCTATAATGTCATCTATATTAACACTTTCACTAGATGCCCCAATGGTATTTGTTTCAAAAATGTAGCGGGTTTGGTCATGCGTCAATCGGCTGCCTTCAATACGATTAGAGTTATAAGTTAAATCAATTTGTGTGCGATGATAAATACCACCTTTTAACTTCATGTCTTTTTGCTCTTTAAGCTGATTGAGCAATACATTGGTACTAATGTTTTTTTTGTTTCCTTTATCAGGCAAAGCCGCATCAACTGGAATATTCCAGGTTTTACCTGTTAGAAAAGCTCCTTTGAGTTTTCCCATGGCGCAATAATGGCGAACGGTTCTTTCGCTTAAGTTCCCTTTTTTTGCAAATTCTGTTACTGAAATATAATTCACCTTGGTTTTTTTGCCGTTATCGGCAAATTTACAATAAAAACGCTTCGAATTTTTGTCCTTCTTGCCGATAAAAAAAGGGCATTATTGAACCATAAAAACTATTGTAAATAGGTTTAAACCCAATCAAAGTTTGATGAACTTTTCGCTTTGTACAGCATCAGAACCTAAAATTGTTAAGGAATATAAACCGCTTGATAAATGACTTACATCAATTTCCCATTTTAGTTCGCCTGCTGAGATTTGTCTGTTTTCAACTATTTGACCAATCGAATTTAAAATGATTAAAGAGGCATTTGTTTTTAAAGGACTGTTTAAAAGAATAGAAACATTTTTTGAAGCTGGATTGGGAAATATTTTCCAAGGCGCTTGGTTGTCAATTTCGTTAATTGAAGTGGCAAGTGAATCTACAACTTGATTTAAAAAGTAAAACTCTTTTCTGCTAATGAAATGATTGTTTTGCAATGACCATCTAATGCCACGAATTCTAAATTGCGCGTCAAAAAAAGGAGAAACATATTCACCATTTCCACCCAGATATGCCTGAAATGTACTTTGAAAATTGCTGTCAATAAATCCATATTTCATGTATAAAGTATCACCGTTTGTAGAATCAGGATAAATATCAAAAAAATCCTTTTTGGGATAAGAAATATTGTATAACATTAATGAATCGTAGGCACTAGTTGTTGTGTCAAAAGCCAAACCAAAATAACCAGCATAGTCGCCAATATTTTCAGCAACTTCAACTACCGCTACTGAAAGTTTAGAATCGTCAGGTGAATTGAGGGTGTAATATTTTACAGGAGTTAATTTATTAAAACCATATTGTATAGTTCCGTTTTCATAAAAAGGATTGGCGTCTGATAAACCTCTCCAATGAGAATTAGGTTGTCTTACATCATAATCAAAAACAAGTAGTGCCCTTCTTCCAATTACGGCAGAAGTGATGTTGTGTCCATAACGAATTAAAGAAACTGCGGTAAAAGGAAAATTAAAAGTGGTATAAAAGTCAGCTGCTTTTTGAAGAATAGAAGTGTTCGACATTGGGTAAGTATTTGCAGGAGCTGATGTTGGCAAGCTGCTGATGCCATGAGTCCCAAAAGAAGGGTTGGTGCTATCAGCAACGGCATTCAAATTGTAAGCGGGTAAAACTCTTGCTGTCAAGGTTTGAGTGGCAATATCAAAAACAAAAACGGAGTCTTGAGAAAAGGCATTTATGATTGTCAAAAAAAGGAAGAGGGCAAAAGAATATTTTTTAGTTCTCATTTTTGGGCCGTTAAATTGTTGTTGTTTGTAACGAAGTTATGCTAAAATTATTGCCGCTAACATCAGCTCTTCTTATGGCCGCTTTGTGTTTTAAATATGAGAAAAAAGGAAATTAAATGTTTTCGATTTGAAATTTTTATGTCTAATTTTTAAAATGGTTTTTGGTTTTTTGATGAGGTTGGGTAATGGCTGTTGCTAATGGCAGTTAAAATTTTATTCTGTATTCTATATTCGCAATAAAACTTCTTGTTAAACCGTCTGGTCGAGCATCTCTAACAATGAATGGCATTCCTAAATTAAGTTGAATAACACTTTTGCTGTTTATTTCGTAATCTAAATAACCGTTCCCATTTAAAGTAAGTCCCTGTGAACCTTTTATTTCTTGTTTAACATTAAACTCATCTGTGTATTTGTCGTTTGTCAAGTGATAGATTGGCAAAATACTTGGGGTAAATTTAAGTTTTGAAGTAATATTTATAGGATAAGATACTCGCAGTAAAACATCGCCACTTCTTTCAAATTTATTGGTTGATTGAAATGTTCTCAGTTCAGAATCAATTGGATGATTCGTTGCGATAAATTGATTGTCGTTTTGTGTTAGTGGTTGTTGAATAGCTGCTATGAATTTGATTTTCTTAATCTCATATCCAATTCCGAATATAATGTCAAATGTTCCCAAACTTGCCTGATAATCCATTGGTAGAGGAAGGTTGTTATTGGTTTTACCTGCGTTTGATAGTGGAATCTTTGCACCAAGTGTAAGTTTTACTTTTTCGCTTGCTTTAAAATTAGCATTTACAAAAATGTCTGAAAGTCCGAAAGCAGCTATTCCATTTCCGTTTTGAGCAATTGTTGTCAATTTTGCATCAAGTCCAAATTTCTTAGTCAATTGTCGGTTGTATTCTAAATAACTACCATAAACAAAAATGGAGTTGTCAGCCGTGCCATAGAAGCCGCCAATTTTAAATTGGTTATGCAATACCTCTGTGCTGTCCGTAGTGTTTGGTTTAAAACTATTAATTGTGCAAAATCCTGCGTCACTGCAACCTTGTCCATAAGAATAACTTGCCCCGATAGTAAATAAGATTATTGTGAGTAAAATATATTTAAATCTTGTCATATTTAGTTCTTTATCATTGATTCTGTTTTTATTATCGCTAGTTTTTTGGCGCTTGGAGAAGGTGGGGGGGGTAGAATTACAAATGTTCACATTAGCAAATATGCCTATTGAAATTCTTTAGCTCAAATATAGCACAAATGCCATCATATTACCAAAGCGATAAGATAGGCTTTGGCGCTCAGGTTCGCTGGTTCATTCATCAATCATTTCTGTTAGTCTTTGGCTAAAAATGAAGTCTTGCCCAAAACTAAGTTTTTTAGATAAAGGTGAGTTGGGTTCCACAACTCTCCAAAATGGCGTGATTTCTTGGAGTGAATTTGTTTGTTGGTATTTTTCAAAATTTGCTTCCGCCACAATTCGTAAGAATATTCCTGTTGTAACTGGACAGGTATAGTCAGCCCTGTTTTCAATAGCTAGGTCTTTCCGCATTGTTTGGATAGTTGCTTTTTTGCCTTTAGGTATTTTTTTGATGTAGTTGTCTATTATTTGCGGTGTTGCAATAAACATATTGCTATTGGCTGGAATGTCAGCAAAATCAAAATCAATTCGTTTGATTTTAGGTTCTTTTTTTTCGTTCAGTTTGTCAAGCCAAGTTTTTTTTGATGCCATATTATTGCCTAATTTTTATTTTAAGTTTAGAAAGTAGAGCTTTATTGTTTTATTTAAGTTTATAAAATAAATGTGATAATTTTCTGAAAAATGGATTTGAAATTGTAACAACTTCTTTAAATTCTATTGTGGTTTCTTCTTGCTTGGTTTGTTCAAAAGTTCCAACCGAATGGCCTTTGAAGTTTTTAGGTTCAATAATTTCAATTTCCAAAATTTCGTTTTGGATTTTCAGCCTTGCTTTAAAAGTTGTAGTTGTTCCTTTTGAAGTAATACTCGGAAAAAACGCCATCACTTTTTCGTCAGAATTTATTTCGTGCATTTTGTTTATGTCGCTTAAATCCCAATTTCTAAATCCCAGTCGGTTTGATTTAAATTGGTATTTTTTTATGTCGTTCATTTTTGGTTTTAGTTGGATAAAATAGCAGCTAATGGTTTTGGCGCTTAGTGAAGTCGGGGATTTTTAGCACTAAACTTTATTTGGAGAACGAAACTTCCACCTTGCACAAATGAGTCTATGAAACGCGGAAACCCCGCTATCGCAAATGTGCTGTTATGCCTTAGCCCTTCTTTTTTGGTCATCCTTTCGATTGTCGTTTTAGTTGTCTCGATTTTGTAAGTTTAATAATTCTAAAAACTGAAAACATTTGTCCGCTTATGAAAACGGAAAAAAAAGTCAAGATTATTGGAATTAGAAACGGTGGCTCATTTGCCTTGTAGCTAAGTAATCCCGCAACTGGTATTATTTGAAAAATTGTCAAGCCGATAAAAAATGTCCAATAAAACAAAAGTTCATTTTTTTGTCTATTGGATATAACCGTCATGGTCAACAAAATAATTGTCGGAACTGCATAAAGTAAAGTCCAAAGTCGTGATTTCACTTTCTTTGCTTCACACATCATTCTGTCGTCTGCCCAACCTTCTGTTATTGCTGTGTCACTTACATCAGCAGGTATACCCATAAAAAGGTCGCCAAGCCAAAGTATTAGAATAAATCCAAGTGTCAGAATGAATAATATTTGAAGTGTTTTTGTCAATTCGTTTGTCTTAATTTTCTGTTTCGTTGTAGTCTTTAAGGGTGCAGAATAACTAGCCTACACTCGAAGATAAATTGCGCCCATCTCTAAATATTGGGCGTATAGGCAAAGGCTTTTTTTTCCACTAAACAAATTAAGCCCATTTCGTTCAAAAATCAAAAGCTGAAATTGAATTTAGCGTGTTCATAAAACCACCTTTTGAAGTCAATTTTTTAATATGGCTTTGATAATTTTATGGGTTTGAACAATAGCTGCTACGTGACATTTTTATCATTTTCAGGATTTGTTAAATGGAGATCTTCAAAACTGTTTTTGCTCAACTCAAACTCTTTACTCCAAAGTCTGTAGGCAAAATAAAAAATAGAAAGTACCATAAGGCCATAAATCACATAGAGTGGCCTTACTACAAGCTCTCTAAAAGAATGATAAATTGAAACATTATAGAATTGGAAAAGATTATGAATAGTTGCTAAAAAACTTACGAAAATTACCATTCGGATTAAAACATATCCGGAATGAGCCAAAAGCGTTTTTTTGTTTTTTGGTGTTTTATAAAAAACATCCAGAAATCGTCCTTTTTCGTTAAAATATATTTCAGAAACGTAGTCAGTAAGTTGGCTTGGTTTTGTGTTTAGTTTTGTTTGGGTATATCTAAACGAATAGTAGTAAAAAGCATACACTATGAGTCCAACAATTACAATATTGACTATGATTAAACCTGTCCAACCCACGCCAAAAAATTTATACAAGGGATTTTGTTCACCAGTTGGGTTGTCAAAAAACCAAAGACTTGTTGAATAAAAATCACAACCCCTAGCAAAAACAAGTAAAAATGTTAATAGGAAGAATTTTGATTTCATAATATAATCCTTTTTTATTTACTAGTGTCTTTTTAAAATGCCTTACAGCATTAGATTCCCTAATAGGTTCTAATATTTAAAAGTATAAAAAAAAGAACTGAAATTTTATTTTAAGCCTTCAAATAAGATTAAATGATTTTGGTTTTTGATGAGGTTGGATGAGAATACATTTACACAAAGAAAAATCCATATTGAGCAATTGTTACTAGTTGAAGATTGTTTTTTTTACTACTTCTTTCAATTTATTGTCTTCCCACCTCTCAGTTTTGTACCACTTTCTGTTTTTATAAAAATATTTATTTACTATTTCGTATGATGACCAAGAGTAAGAAGATCGAATTGTTGTTAATTGCCCAAATTCATTATATGTTTTAAGTTCTTTTATTGTGCCAGAAATCTTTCTCTGGTTTTTTTCTACGTCAATTAACCCTGTAATTATAATGTTTTGTGCGGGATAGGAGTATTTATTTATTCTGTATTTTTCTTGTGTATCCCAAGCACAATTATTTTTTAAGTTAGAATTATGCCAATATTCTATTAGCGTATCCTTTCGATAAATCCATTTATTAATAAACCAACATGAAGTGTCGCCATCATTATTTACATGCCAAGTTATTTCATCTACTATTGAATCTAATCCAACTATATTCGAATTAATAGTTTTGAAATCGGAATTCGTAGGTTTAAGATTTCCTTTTTTATTGCATTCTTGTATATAACCAAACTTATCACCTCTTTCATTTTTGATCCATTTCCAATAAGTTGTTTTTGAAAACCTTATTTTTCTAAATGTTTTTGCTTTTATTATTTCATCATCTAAAAAGGAAAAAATGCATCTACCAATTAATTCGAGCGAATCATTTTTATGGTTAAGTTCATATTCTTCGATTTGAAAAGAACTATCCCGTTTCTCAAAAAATTCTTCTATTGGAGCGTGCCCACTTAATAATTCAATCATAATACCAGCTGAAAAATAGCCTTGACTGTAGGTTGTAAACGATAGTATAGTTAATAAAACAAATATTAAAGCTTTCATTTGAAGATATATGTTTCCTTAGCTGATTGATAACTGTTTAGCTAAGAAACGTAGAATTTTGAAGTGCATTTTTGTCCGCATGTGACAAACCTAATTACGAGGTTCAATATTTGCGTTCAGTACATTTCTCTCCATGTTTCTTAGGTATTATTGTGTGTAGGCTGTTTTATTTTTTCAATGTTCCAAAGTATCGTTCATTCATTAATTCAATATATTCTTCAATGGTTGGAAGTCCAGCTTGTTTTCTTATTTCGTTTAAATTTTCAGGATCAATTACTGGTTTGGGAATATATGATGAACTGTCCGCGTTTAGCATCATTTGAGTTCCATAAACTTGAAGTTGACTAGTGTTCACTTTAACTCTGTCAACTAGGAAGACATAATCAAAATAATTCATATTGCCTCTTTCAGCATGTAATTTCATCTTTTCCAATACTTGATTCTGAAACTCGGGATTTTTGTCCTGATGTTGCACCAACAGCCAATAGTTGTGAGTTCCTTCTGCGCCAATTTCTTCAGTTCCTAAGTAACCATGTTCATTGAAAATATCCACCAATAAAAAGTAATTCAAGCTGTCTGTTCGTTGAAGGTTGGTGCTAACGAACTCTTGGTCGAGTGAGTCAATTTCATGATTGCCTAATTGTCTTGAAAGTCCACGCCACTTTTGGTCTTCCTTAAACATTGAATCTAACGTAATCTCAATTTGAGCATATGATTGACCGTATAATTTGGACGTTAGTATGATAATTAAGAATATGAAGATTTTGGTTTTCATTATAGCTTACATATAACTAATTAATAAACATAACCTACTTCGCAAAATATCCCAAATTTGGGTACTTATGCGAAGGTTTTGTTACATTTTGTGTAAAACGAATTAACCCAAATTATTCCAAAAATCAAAGCATGAAATGATTTTTTTGTTTGCCGCAATTTTGGCTTTCACAGGTCTAATAAAGCCCTATTTCAAAGCCAATTTTTCCCTTTTTCTGATTTTTTAAAATGGATTTTGTTTTTTTGAGGAGGTTGTGCAACAGCTGTCGGTGTTGGAGGCAGGCAAATTGTTTTCATAATATTGCCTAATTGTTCATTCCATTAAGGTCAAGTTTGTATAGCCAATATCGTTTCCCAAGTCGTTGGTCAATTTCTCTTAAAATTTCAAACCCTAAACTTTCATAAATATGTCTTGCATTGCTCATAATTTCTGATGTATGTAAAGCAATCGTTTTTTCACCATTTTCTTTTGCTTTGTCAATACAATTAATTGTCAATTTTCTGCCAATTCCTTGACCTCCAAACTCTGGGTCAACAGAAACAAAACGGATATAACTCCATTCATTTAGATATATGTCTGTTGGATTTCCATTTGGAACTAAAAAAGCCATTCCAATAATATTGTCATTGTCAGCAACACAAACAAAACAGGTTGATTGGTCAATAAGTTCTTCGTAAGTTTTGTCGTTTGAAATGGTTTGTTTTAATGAATTCCAATTTTCATCTGTCAACTCTTTTTGAAACGGTGTCCAAGATTTAATTGCTAATTTTTTCAAATCTTGTAAGTCGTTTTTTGTTCCTTGTCTGTATGCTAAATTCATTTTAATTGTCTTGTCGATTTGTGTCGTTCTTTGCTTGCTGCTAAAGGTTTTAAGCTATGCGCAGGCAGGGATTTTTACCGCTGAATTTTCTGCGAAGCATGAAACCTCCGCTTTTGGGTAGGTGATGTTAGCAGTTGGTTTTCTAACTATTATTCCTGTCTGTTTTGATTACTACAGAACCTGCAATGAAATCATGTATTGCTCTGCGTTTTTTGTTTGTCAACATCGATACCAATTCAAGTAAAACCCAAACGAGTGCAACAGATCCTACAAAGTTATCGAAGCTATCTAGTAATTCAGTTGTCGATGAGTCTGCTCTGATAAGTTGAATTATAAAATATATAAGTCCTACTGTATCTAATAAAATGTAAAAACTGTCACGGAGTAAAGCTTGTCTAATAGATAGATTTCTTGACTCGTCAAGGGTTAGAACTTTTATTTTTGTTGCCATTTTTCCTACAGTCTGTCCATATTTATTGTGCATAAAAACTGTGTAAAAAAATGATATGACTAAATAAAAAATCAGCCATAATAACAATCCAATTTTGTTGTTTAAATTGTCTCGAATAAAATTGTCTGCAAAAATTAAGGGAACAAAAACCACAGCGTCAATAATAGCTGCACCAAGTCGTCTAAGTCCTGTTTTATATTTTATTTGTTCAATTGTCATTATTTCCATGTTGTTTTTTAAACTTACCGCTAAAAGTTTAGTGCTTTGTGTTCTGGTGGCTTTTCAGTACAAAAGTTAATTCGAAGAACTGAACTTTCTGCTGCCACAAAAAGTCTGCGAAGCACTAAACCGATATTTTGGGTAGGTGCTTTTGTGTGCAGTGTGTTTTTAATTCAATCTTTTCATTTTCTTCTTTATGTCAGCTTGTGTTGTTGCCATAAATTCAATTTGAACTTTTTTGTTTGTCGCTGTATTAATAGTTGTTTCAAAAATATAAGGTGTTTCGTCTTTTGCAGATAAAGCAATAATTTTCAATTCCTTTCCGATTGGAATGTTTCTGAAGGCCGCTGTGTCTGTTCTACTTCTACAATAGTTTTTAGTCATTACACTGTTAATGTCCTTGAAAACAGCATAAAATCTTGCACCTAATATGGAGTCATTGTCAACAATCAGTTGTATATCGGTTTTTGGACTTGGGTCATTCAAAAATCTGTCACAATTTATCCAACCAAAGTTCATCAGTTCAACAGCTTCGTATGTCTTCCTTTGATATTCAATCTGCTTTTGTTGTTCTTCGTAAGCTGCTTTTCTTTTTAAGTATTCTTTATATTCTTCTTCTGTTACTTCTTCTTCTTTTATTGGTTTAGGTGCCGCAGAATCACCTTCTATGTATCCGAATAGAGCGTCCATTTGGCTATAAGTCTTCTTAATGTATTTTTTCTTAACTGGCTTTTCAGGTTCTTCAGCATCTTCAATATTCTTTGGGTTAAAGCTATCTTTAGTTGGTATCCAATTCATTTGACCAAGACTATCTCTTTCTCCAAGGAAAAGTCCCATTTCGTTCTCTGTCAGTTTTGGAAACTCCACTTCAAGTCCTTTACCTTGCTTTATATTAAGTTGTTTTCCATCAGAAGTCATATTCAGATAGTATGCGCCACCGGTAACAAGGATTTGTCCATTTGAAACGGTCTGTGTGTTGTTTAGGAGCATACTAGAATTATCCGTCATTTCCAAAAGTTCAATTTGAATGTTGTCTCCAAGTGGAGAGCCATCAATGGTTTCAAGACGATTTGGGTCAACATGGATAACAGTTCCTTTAGATCCTATCACCTTTGTTACCTTATCAGAAGGTGCAGTAAGTTGTTGGGGCTTTTCTGCAATTTCCGAAAGCAGATTATCAACTTGCTCTAATTCATCAAGAGGATTAATCTGTACTTTTTTGTCCTGCTCATTAATGCAACCGATTAAAATGGTAGCAACTAAAATTAAAGGAATGATTATTTTTTGTTTCATGGTCGTTTTTTATATTGCTCACAACTAGCTTATATGTCAAATAAAATATCAGATTTATGAATAAAACAAATTAACCCAAATTATTCCAAAAATCAAAAGCATCAAATTAGGCTTGGTTCATTTATTCAACATTTAACAAATCTGGCTTTTGGTTTTGTTTTTGGGCGGGTTTAGCTTCACTGATTTTAGCTCATAGAGCTTTCAGAATTAGTTAAACACCGAATCCACTTTTTTGCCAAAAACCTTTTAGCGGTAGGTTTTATTTCGCTATCGCTGATTTTTCAATCATTTCTATTGCTTTTTCAATTAGTTCGTCCCGACCTTCTTGAATACCTTTAATTGTTGGTTTAACTTCAATATCAGGAACAATACCTATTCTTTGGGTTTCTCTTTTGTCGGGATAATAAACCCCACGACCTGAAATACTAGTTTTAAGACCTCCAGGCAAAAATATATATGCTATTCTGCCATCAGCTCCTGCTGTTTGGCTTCCGATTACGGTAGCATTGCCCGTTGCTTTGAAAGCCATAACCGTGTACTCACCCAAACTTTGAGTTATTTCATTTTGTAATACTATCAGGTTGCCAGAAAATGGCTTCTTAATCCCATACATCCGTACATTTTTTGTCCAATAAAATTCACCAGGATTATTAATATTTCTGTCTGCAAATACAGCAAATGGCTTTTTTGTAGTTTGGAAATAAGGTAGCAAAGAATACATTGCCATTAAATTCGGGTAATTCCGCACGTCAACTATCACACTTTTTACCTTTTTCAGAAGTTCTGCTATTGCTGGAGTATCATTTTCGTTGAGCAATGCCATGTTTAAGTATAAAATATCATTCGTCAATAATTTGTATCCTTTCTCATTTTTAATTTTATACCAATTATACCAATGTAACTCTTGTTTCTTATATAAAATCAACTTCACATCTTTAGAAACATGAGATGACAGGTATGTTATATCTATTTCATTTTTTTGAGACCTTAGAATATCATAAGATAGATCCCTCATTTTTGCAGAAATATTTGAAGCAGGGAAGTAAATTAATAGACTATCAACTATTTCTGAAACTGGTTTGCCATTAATGTGCGTAATAATATCTCCGACTTTTACGCCAGTTTTTTCCATTTTGTCAAGATTAAAATAGTCATCCACGATTAATTGATTTTCCGCAAATCGAACATGAAAAGGAGGATAATACTCACCTTTCGAATAATATAATTTATTTGCTCCATCCCAAAAATTTGCATGCGTATCGTGTATTTCTCCTATAATTTTTAAAACTAGAAGCTCATATTCTAGTTCATTTTTTGCTGTTATGAAATAGGGAATATATTCAATGAGTACCTTATCCCAATTTTTGTCTGTCAAATGTTTATAAGGAAAATAATAATTGATAATATTCCAATATTTATACAAGGATAACAGCCTGAACCCATCATCAGGAAAGGGCATATTTGCATAAGGGTCTTCGTTAGGAAAAGTTGGTGCCTCAGGATCAGACCCTACATAAAAATGTTCCCCTTGATTTCTTCTCTCATGAACCTGATATAATTTTTCTTTCAATGATATATCCTTTATCATTGTTGATATCCAGTCTAAATTTTGTTTTGAAAATGTGTTTTTTGATTTAGTCTTAGCTCTTTTATATGGAGATAAATCACCAAAACTATTAATCCAATCCAACATTAGCGCTTCTCTGATTGTGATGTCTTTTGCAGCTAAAAATTTAGGTAAAAATCGAAAAAGCTCAAAGTCCCAGTTGTAAGTACCCTTGGCTATTTTAGGATGGTTATATTTTAGAAATCCCCAAACTTTTCCCAAACATGCCAAATCAAGAATTAAGCTATCATTTACTTCTGGGAAAATGATATTAGAACCATTTTCAAATTCCTTATCCAATAATGCGGGGTAGGTTTTACTAGATTTGTTTAGATCTGAATTGTCTTGACTATACAAGCTTATTGTTAGGGCAAGAATTGATATTGTCAAGAATAATTTTGTCATTTTATTTTGTCATATTTTTAAGTTCCTGTTTTAATTCGTCCTTTTCTTTTTCAGAATAGAAATTTGAACTAACCAAAGAAGCATTGAATCTTTCTATCGTATTTGAATAATCGTTCTTCCTTTTTAGTTGTATTTGTGCATTAAGTATATACAGATATCCTTCAGAAAAATTGGGGTACGATTTCATTAATATTTCCCAAGCTTCAATAGACTTTTCAAATTGCCCTTCATTGTAAAATTGCCATCCCTTACCATTCAATACTCCAAGAGAGAATTCTAACTTACTGCCATAATTTGAAAGTATTTCTTTTTCTAGGCTGTTTAAAATGTTAAGATCTTTTTGTTCTTCAGAAATGTATTTGGATTGAGTCTTTGACCATTCTTCAAATATCTCGTAAAGTGAAACGCCAATTGTTAGGCCTGGCGTTGTGTTGTGGTCAGCTTCTTTAAAGAAAAAACCTTTGGCATCGAATAATGGAATATTGAGATTTTTAACGGCTGAATCCATTTTAATAAAATCGCTGGGATAGTCATTACCAATTCCAAAACGATAATATTTTCTGGAAGGAAAAATTTGATTTTTCAGCGTAGCAATCGAGTCAATTAGAGAGACATTTTTTTGATAAAAAAAGGGGCTTAATGAAATTATTCCATTTAGTTCATTTATTCTTGAAAACAAAAGAGAACTAGTAAAGTAGCCGTATCTTGAATGTCCTATGAATAGCCTGAAGGTAGAAGCATTATATTTATTCTCTAGCAAAGGAATCAGTTCTTCGAATAAAAATTTTTCATTTTCTGTTGCAAGACCTTCTTTATTCGATTCCTTGTGCAGTGTTTCTAAGTAGCGATATTCTTGTTTTGATTCAATACTGATTATTATTGAGGAAGGCATTTGCTCGTTGCTTGTCAAATAATCAATGGTATTTAGAATATAGTTGTGACTTCTTTGGTTTTGTTGGTCAAAAACAATTATCAAAGGAAAATCATGATTAACATCCTTTTGCCATTCAATGGGAACAGTAACGGTAATATTTTTATCAAAACCGAGATGTTTTGAAGTTAAAGTCGTATCCAATAGTTTTTTATATCTCTCATAGTTTTGTCCAAAAAGACTTGTGGTTAAAAGTCCAAGAAAAATTGTCAATATGAATGTTTGTCTCGTCATTGTAAATATTTGATAGCGTTTTGCAGCTTGGCGAAACGGGGGATTTCGGAGCACTTCACTGTCAACCAAGCACAAACTTTGATAAAAGCACAAAGCTTGATTTAACCACTTTAGCCCCCATTGCGGCAAACGGCTGTTATATGTGGTTTTTTTCTTTCAGTCAGCTCGTTCGTTATAATTTTACGTTCAGTTCAAGTCGTCCGCCAAAACCAAGTTCAATGATTTTTTGAAGTGTTGAAATGCGAGCTTCTTTTATATTGTTCTCAATTTTTGAAATGTAGGATTTAGTTGTCCCAACTTTTTCTGCAAGTTGTTCCTGTGTCATTCCCATTTCAACACGAGTGTCGTGGATTAAAGCACCGATTTTAAATGCTTCATAACCTGCTTCAAGTTCGTCACGCTCTTTTGTCCCACGTTTGCCGTAGTTTTTTTCTTTGAACTCTTCTAGAGTCATCAAGTTTTTATTTTTCGCTTTGCTCATAATTGTATTTAATTATTATTGGTATTCGCGATTTCCAATTCATATTCTTCTTTTATTTTAAGTGCCATTTCTATTTCTTTTTTAGGTGTCTTTTGCGTTTTCTTTTGAAATCCGTTCGCTAAAACAACTAGTTGTCCTTGGTCAAAAAAACAGAAAATTCTAAAAATGTCGCTTCCTAATTGAACTCGGATTTCATAAAGTCCGTCTGTGTTTTCAATATGTTTTCAATATGTTTCAGGAACTCTATGCAAGTCTTTAACCAAGTCAAAAGTCCAAACAATTTTTGCTTTTACTTTTTTGTTTTGTTTGTTAAAGAAGTCTTGAAAGTAGTTCTTATAAAACGTTATCTTTCTATGTTTCTGATTTTTTTCCACAGTGCAAAGTTACAAATGTTTCCCTAAAGTGAAACATAAAAGTCGTTTTTTTTGTAAATGTCCGGTTGTCGGTTTTCTAAAATCGAATATAACGTTTGGCAAGCAGGCGCAGTGCGGAATTACTTTCACTTCACTGTCTTACCGCACAAACTTAATTAATAATTCCGAAGTGAATGGCAAGCGCCAACACTTTCTACCGCTGAAAAATTGCGCTTGCAACTTGCAGAAACTCCGCATTGCGCTTGCTTGCTGTTACCAGCAGTATTTATTTTCCTACCCATTTAGTCCCATTCAATATGTCTCCAAATTCGTCTTTTAGTCTTTTTGCTACAGTCGGAATATATGTTTGTTCAGTGTCTTGGTTTTCTTTAAGAAGAAATATTAACATTTCTCTGTCAGGATGATTAGTTGAAATACTTGGTCGATAAGCACAAATTTCAAAGCCATAGTCAACTGGATGGTAAGCATTAGAAATTGTTACAAGTCTGTCCGTGAGTTTATTTTCGTATTGAAATTCATCCAATATAATTACACCGTTGTCTTGCTTAGAAGTTTTATGTGTCGGCTGTGAATAACCAAAATTTTCGACTAAGTATCGAAAATTTTCAATAGTCTTGTCGATGAAATTTTTTCTTTTAAAGTCGTAAATTTCTTCTGGGGTCATTTTGTTATTATTGTCGTCCTTGAAAATTAAAGGTGATGTTTGAGGCACTTTGTCTTGGCGGGTCAAGGGAAGCATAGGAGTCGCAAATGTTTTATTTTTTAGTCTTATTGCAAGTAAAACTATTATTGCAATGATTCCAATGTCTGCGAGCAAGTAAAGTAATTTAAAGCCGTATTGGTCGTAACAGTTGTCGCACTTACCACCGAAATAAGTGTAAAATGTTAATGGGAAACCATATGAATCAATTCCGTCAACAGCTGCTTTTTGTTTCATCGTCAAAAGTGTCGACAGGATGAAAAATAAAATTGTCCAAATTATTGCCTGTCTAACAGTCTTCATAATATTGCAGGTAACTCATTAATACACGCAACCTACTTCGTATATTATCCCAAATTTGGGTGCTTATGCGAATGTTTTGTTAAATTTTGTGTAAAACAAATTAACCCAATTTAATTAAAACATCAAACAGTTGTAAATAAAAAATCCCTTGATTTGTGTCAAGGGATTTGAAATATGAAAGGTTTTGGCTTTTTTATTTTTTCTTTTTAGCGGCAGCAGCAACTGTCCATTCAGCTACAGCTTTTTCGATATCAGCTTTGTAAGCATCATAAAAACCACTAGGATTTTTTTCGCCAAATGCTTTTGCTTCAGTAGCAAATTTTAAAGCTTCTTTTGCATTTCCTTGTTTGTTCATAATCATGGCTTTTACCCACTTGTTGTAAAAATGATCCATAGTAGCAATAGATTTATCGGCCATTTTATTGGCATCTTCTATATTTAAATCATTTTCAACCATGTATTTTGCGCCATTTGCCAAAGCATACCAAGTGCCTGCTTGCTCCTTGTTAAATTTTTCAATATTGGCTTTTGCCATGTCCTTCGCATTGCCTTTTACAGTAAAACTAACTTTCACTTTTTCCCAATACAAAGAAACTTCTGCTGTATTATCATCAATGGCAGTAATTCTGTAGTTCAATCTTTCATTCACTTCGCTACTCATTGATGGCTTTACATCAAATCGCAATACATCTAATTCTTTTTTATAGTTTGTGCTTCCTTTTTGTCCTTCATTCGAATTTAAAATGATGGTCCAATTATCTTTATTTGGAATGGCAAATAAAGCATATTCGCCTGATTTTACTGCCGTTCCTGCTATTTCAACGTTTGAACTAAAAGTGATAGCCGTAGCTGAATTAGCGCCTGCACGCCAAACTTCGCCATAAGGAACTAAACCTCCAAAAATGGTTCTGCCTTTCATGGCCGGACTGCTGTAGTCAATTTTAACATCGGTTAAACCAAATGTTTGCATAACGCTCGCTTTTGGGCTAGGAACTGGCAAGGCTAGCTGAGCGCTTAAATTAAAGGTTGAAAGCGCCAAAGCTCCAACTAGTAAAATTGTTTTCATCTTCATCATTTTTGTATTGTTTTTATATGGCTTGCAAAATAATGTTAATGGAGACTAGAATTTCATTAAAAATTAATTGAATTTTATAATGAATGTTAATAGATTCCTATATTTAGCCTATCGAACTAAAAAAATCCTTTTTGTTTATGGAGCCTACTAGAATTTTTGATTTACTGGATAGATACAAAAATGAGTATAAAAATCTTCAAATAGCACTTGCCGGAAAAGTAAATGGCAATTGGAAAACTTATACCGCTAAAGAATTCGTAGAAACTGCCACTAATTTCTCCTATGGCTTATTAGCATTGGGATTGAATAAAGGCGATAAAATTGGCATAATAACCAATAACCGCCCTGAGTGGAATTTTACCGACATGGGTATTCAAATGACTGGAATGATTAACATTCCTATTTATCCAACCATTAGTGAGGACGATTTGCGCTTCATTATTAATGATGCTGAAGTGAAAATGTTTTTGGTTTCTAGTAATGAAATGTACCAAAAAGTATCAAAAATTGCCCAAGATTTTCCAACTATACAAGCCATTTATACTTTCGATGTTGTAGCTGGAGCCAAAAACTTTAGCGAAATTGTAAACTTAGGTCGCGAAAATCCAAATTCATCAAAAGTTGAAGAAATAAAAAACAGCATTGTGCCTAATGATATGTGTACCATTTTGTACACCTCTGGCACCACCGGAAATCCAAAAGGTGTAATGCTTTCGCATGATAATTTTTTAAGCAACGTATTAACAGTTTATGACCGTGTTCCAGCCGTTATGGGAAAAAGTAAATGCTTAAGCTTTTTGCCTATTAATCACGTTTACGAACGAATGTTAACTTATTTATATCAATATTTAGGATTAGAAATTTGGTATGCTGAAAGTTTAGAAACCATAGGCGATAATTTAAAAGAAGTGAAACCCGATGTTTTTTCAACTGTGCCACGCTTGCTCGAAAAAGTGTATGATAAAATTGTAGGAAAAGGCAAAGAGCTTACGGGCGTAAAAAAGATGTTATTCTTTTGGGCGCTAGAACTAGGGTTAAAATATGAAATGCATGGAGCCAATGGCTGGTGGTATGAGTTTCAATTAAAATTGGCCAACAAAATTATTTTCTCGAAATGGCGCGAAGCTTTAGGTGGCAATGTAAAAGGAATTGTATCGGGTGGCGCAGCTCTGCAACCGCGTTTGGCTCGTGTTTTTTGGGCAGCTAACATTCCGGTTTTAGAAGGTTATGGTTTAACCGAAACTTCGCCTGTAGTTGGTGTAAATGATTGTATGACAGGTAGAGTAAAATTTGGAACAATTGGCCCTATTTTACCAAAGCAAGAAGTTAAAATTGCAGAAGATGGTGAGATTTTGGTGAAAGGCCCAAATATTATGTTGGGATATTATAAAAGACCTGATTTAACAGCTGAAGTAATTGATGCCGATGGATTTTTTCATACGGGCGATATTGGAGAATTTGTTGACAAAATCTATTTAAAAATAACTGACCGTAAAAAAGAAATTTTTAAAACATCGGGCGGAAAATACATTGCTCCTCAAATAATTGAAAACAAATTAAAAGAATCGGTTTTCATTGAGCAAGTAATGGTTGTTGGCGAAAACAAAAATTATGCAGCTGCTTTAGTAGTTCCTTCTTTTGACTTCTTAAAAAACTGGTGTGCTAAAAAAGACATTCCTTTTACAACGCCTCATGAAATGGTAAAAAACCAAATGGTGATGGAAAGATTAATGGAAGAAGTAGAAACGGTAAATGCAAAATTGGCTAAATTTGAAACCATTAAAAAAATTCATTTATTACCAGAATTGTTTTCAATTGAAAAAGGCGAAATGACGCCAAAATTGAGTTTACGTAGAAAACAAATTTTGAAAAATAATGAAGCTGCGATTGAAAAAATGTACGATTAGCATTTAAAGAATAATGAACGAAGAAGAAAGACGACAGCTTTATTACCTCAATTCAGAAGGTGAAGTTGTTTTAAAAAAGGTAAGAGGGAGCAGCAAAAGAAGAGGCTCGAAAAAGAAAAGTGGAGATGGGAAAAATGTTTTAGTTGTTCTTTTGATATTGTTTGTTATTGGCGCTTTAATTTTTATGGTTTTAGGACAATCAGAAACCAATAACAACCGAACCGTTAATAAATATCGAAAAGAGGTTAAATAATTCCGAGCGCTAGAAAATCCGTTTTTTAGCGCTCTTTTTTTGAAATATAATATATGAAACTTCTATTAAGCATTTTCATTTTTTATTGTGCAGGGCTTTGTGCCCAATCAACCGATAATGATGTAATTAGCATTAACCAATCGTTTGAAAACTATAAAAAACTACTTGCCGAAAAAAATGGCAAAGAGGCGGCTAAATTAGTTGATAAAAATACCATAAATTATTATGAGTCAATTGTTTTAATGGCCAAAAGAGCCAGTTTTGAGCATGTTAAAACATTAAATTTTATGGATAAATTTATGGTTTTGAGTGTTAGACATTATATGACCAAAGATGAAATTTTGAAAAGTAATGGAACACAACTTTTTGAATATGCGGTTAGCAAAGGTTGGATAGATGCTAATGCCATAAAATCATTAACCTTAGGAAAGGTTAACGTACAAAACAATTTAGCATCCGTTCAGCTGTTAAGCAATGGAAATGTAACACCTATCAATTTAAATTTCAGCAGAGAAGTTGGAAAGTGGAAAGTAGACTTAACTTCTTTATTTCCATCAGCCAATACGCAGTTAAAATCTAACGCACCCGAAAAAATTAAACAAGAGGAAGAACAAATTCTACAAATGTTAGAAAAAAGCAGCGGCCAAAAACCTAGTCAAAACATTTGGAAACCAGTGATGTGAGCATGTTAGGGTTTGAAAATAATTATTGCAGATTTTTAGTTATAAATAGGGCAAGAAACCATTTACAGGAGGCAGTATTATTAATCAGTTGAATTAAAAAAATTATTGAATATTTAAGTATAATGGGAAGTATTTTTATGCCTTCTTTCAAGAATTGGATAGAAATAATCCAAATAAATGACGTTTCTGCATTTCCATGCACTAACCCATAATTGATGGGAATGCTCTATAAAAATAAAAGAGTAAATTCTGTAAATGTTTAAAACATCAAAGTTGAGCCCTGTTCAGTTATTTCTAATTGAACTGTTGCGCCTAGTTTTAAAGCAAAGTTGTTTTCAATGTGTCCTGCCGGAAAATTGAAGCATAGCGGATAATCATATTCTGAAACTACTTCTGCAATTATTTCCTCTGCATTTTTGCCAAATGCAACGGCATTGTCTTTCATATCGCTCATACCACCAATTACCAAAGCCGCTAAATTTTGCAACATCCCGGCTCTTTTTAAATTTTGCATCATGCGATCAATGTGGTATAAATATTCATCCAAATCTTCTAAAAACAAAATTTTTCCTTCGGTTTTTAATTGAGAATGCGTGCCGGTTAAAGAATACAAAATAGATAAATTGCCACCAACCATTTCAGCTTTCACATTTCCTTTTCTATTTAAAAAATGCGCTTCGCTTTGGTAGCTTAATTTTTCCCCAAAAAGCGCTTTTTTTAAGGTTAAACTTGCTTCGTTATCTAATCCTGTTTTTGGGAAATTTAATGGCATAGAACTATGTAAACTGGCTATGCCAAAATTTTGTTGAACATGCGCATGCAAAACACTTACATCGCTATAGCCACAAATCCATTTTGGGTTTTTTATGAATGCTTCAAAGTCAATCCCATCAATCAATTGCACTGTTCCATAACCGCCTCGAGCACAAATAATAGCTTTAATTTCAGGGTCGTTTAACGCCCATTGCAAGTCGGTCATTCTTTGACGAACGGTTCCCGCAAATTGATGATGAATTTCATGTAAATTTTTTCCTTTTACAGGCTCAAAACCCCAGTTTTTGATAATGTTGAGAGCAGGCTCAATTTCTTGTTCCGAAATTTTTCTTGCAGTCGAAATCAAAGCAATTTTATCGCCTAGCTTTAAATAGGGTGGAAGCAAATAAGTCATTACTTTTTGGGTTTATCTTTAGGTTGAGTCTTTTTATTTTCTTCTTTTTGTTCCAAAGGTTTGCAAACTTTACAAGCTTCGTAACCCAGTTTTTTGGCTTCAGAAACCTTTACTCCTTTTTTACCCGTTCCGGCTACTGAGCAATTTTTTAAGTGAAATTTTTTTCCTGATTCCTGCACATAAACAGTTTGAGAAAAAGCTATTTCAGAACTAAATGCTAAAGCAAAAAACAATAAAAATGTCTTCAAAAAAACGTTCATTTTGTTATAAAATTTGGAAGTAAAACTAAAATTATTGTCCGGCAAATGCAATGCTTACCACAACAATTGATTTTGCCTGATGATTGATTAATTCTTGGGCACAACTTTCAATGGTGGAGCCTGAGGTAATTACATCATCAACTAATAAAATGTTTCTATCTTTTATTTTTTCAGGCGCTATTACATCATATTTTTTGAAAGAATTTTCAAAGCGTTCGTATCTGCTTTTGCGAATTTGACTTTCAGTAAATTCATTTTTAGCTAAATAGTCATCAGAAAAATCAACTTTATACACTTTGTTTAACCCAAAACCGAAACTTGCCGCTTGATTATAACCTCTAATTTTTCGTTTTTTCCAATGAATTGGAATAGGAACAATCACATCAATATTGTCGTAAAATGCAGACTCTAATAGGTTATGAGCATATACTTCACCTAAAAAAGAACCAATATCAGGTCTGTTTTTATATTTCAGTTTGTGCAATAGGTTTTGAATTTTCCCGCCCTTATTAAAATAAAACAATGAAGTGGCAGTTTTTAATTTTATTCTACCATCAAAAATTTTAGATACCGGATTAACAATGAATTGGTGAAAATCTGTTTTAGGCATATCGTTCAAACATGCATTGCAAATAGTATCTTCGCCTCGAAACAAGTTTTTGTTGCATGCTGCGCAAAGATTCGGAAAAACCAATTGCATTAAACTATTAATCATTCCTTAAAAATTTAGCTAAATATAATTATGGAAAACATTAATCAAAAAACTCCAGTTCAAAACAACAAAAATAAATTGTTTGTATTGTTAATTGCTTTTCTAACCATCGTAATTGGCATTTTGATTTGGCAATACATTGAGCTAAAAAGATCGATTGATGTTGAGGTGGCCGAAAAAGTGCAACACATTGAAGAAAAACAAGCTTTGAACAATGAATTGGAAAATTTGATGGAAGAATACGAAACGCTTCAATCAGACAATGGTCAGTTGCAATCAGAAATTGATGATAAAAAAGTGCAAATCGAAAAGTTACTAGAAGAAGCTAAAAAATACCAAGGCGATAGAGCAATGTTAAATAAATTACAAAAAGAAACGCAAACACTTAGAACCATTATGAAAGGTTATGTAAGAACCATTGATTCTTTAAATACTTTAAATATTGCCTTAAGAGAAGAAAACTCATTAGTAAAAGCTGAATTAGGTTCGCAAAAAAGTAAATACAACGATTTAAGTAAAGAAAAAGATAACCTTTCGGGAAAAGTGAAATTGGCTTCACAGCTTGAAACAACTGAGGTTTTGGCGCAGGCCGTTTTTTATCGTTCAGGAGGAAAAGAAGTAGATACCAGAAAAGCCAAAAAAGCAGAGAAGTTTAAATGTTGTTTCACCGTGCGCGAAAACAAGGTTACACCTTTGGGCAACAAAACTTTTTACATGCGCATTACTTCACCTGAAGGAAAAGTTTTAGCAGAAGGTGCTGATGAAAGTTTCACCTTTAGTTTTGAAGGAACAAAAGGATTGTTTTCAGCAAAAAAAACAGCCGAATATCAAGGTCAATTAATGAGTGTTTGTTTGCTTTATAATTTAAAAGACAATGAAAAAGCCGAAGGGAAATACATTGTCGAGATTTTTGAAAGCGAAGCTAAAATTGGCCGTACCACTTTCGAATTGAAATAATTTTTGCCAAAAAGCTTATTTTTTATTCAAAAATGAGACATTGTATCATTAATGTCTTGCGCTTGTCTTCGGTTTTAGGCTAAGTATCACTAAAATTGGAATTAAATACAATTCCAATCAAAAAACTTAAAAAAATAAGACTGTTATGGCTTTTTTACGGTAATGTTTTATTTGCTGTAATGTTCCCTCACACCTTATTTTCTCAAGTTTGTGCGCCTTATTCTTTGGGTGCTGATACCATGTTTTGTGGCAATAATTTTACATTAAACGCTCCTCCAGGATTTACTAATTACACTTGGAACAATGGCTCAACTTCCTCTAGCATTTATATTTCGCAAACTGGAAATTATTGGGTTTCATCTATAGACACCAATCAAAATGCAGTAACCAATGGAGATTTTCAAGCAGGGGCCAATAGCTTCACTAGCGCTTATGTTCCCGGAACTGGAGGTCCTTTTGGTTTGCTTTCTTTTGAAGGAACTTATGCCGTTGCTACTAGCCCAAATTTGGTGCATAATAATTTTCCTGCTTGTGGCGATCATACAACAGGCACAGGCAATATGCTTATTGTAAATGGTGCGGGTATTACCAATCAGGCAGTTTGGCAGCAAACAGTAACTGTGCAGCCGGGCATGTTTTATCATTTTTCTATGTGGTTCACTTCGGTTTCACCAGCAAGTCCCGGCATGTTGCGTTTTTCTATTAATAATGTTGACATTGGCCCTATTTTCACGCTAAGTTCAAACACTTGTTTTTGGCAAACTTTTTCAACTAATTGGTTTTCAGGAACCAGCACTACGGCTATTATTAGCGTTACTAATCAAAATACAGCAGCTAGCGGTAATGACTTTGCTATTGATGATATTTTGTTTTCACCCATTTGCCAATCAAGCGATACTATTTTTGTAACCAAACTGAATGCTCCCAATGTTTTTATTTCAGGGAATGACACAATTTGTCAAGGTGATAGCACTCTGCTAATTGCTAATAGCAATGTCCCAAATTGCACTTTCAATTGGAGCCAAGGTAGTTTCGACACGCTTCAAATTTCAGTTAACCCAAACATCAATACCAGTTACACAGTTACTGCTATCGATTCATTGGGTTGTGCGGCAACTTCAGCTCCTTTTCCTGTTAAAGTTTTTCCCAATCCAGTTTTAACTGTCAATTTTAACGACACCATTTGTTTGGGCGATTCGCTGAACATTATTGCCTCTTCTTCTGTGCCAAGTGCACAATTTAATTGGACACCCAATTTATCAAACAACCACGAGGCTTCGCTTTTAATTACCCATGATACACTTATTTTACTTCATGCAGTTAGCCCAATTGGCTGCCTTTCGCAAATAGATTCTATACCCATTACCAAAGCAGATTTGCCAACTACTCAAATTCAAAAAACGAGGGTAAACTGTTTAGGCTCAAATGATGGAACAGTAACATTTACACCTCAAACAGGTTATTCTCCTTTTTCATTACATTTTAATGGTGTCAATTATCAAAACAATTTATTCATTCAAAACCTCGATTCGGGTTGGTATAATTTCACTTTTAGTGACCGTTACAACTGCTCTTTTTCCGATTCTGTTTTCATTAATCCGCCTGCGCCATTTGCTTATGATTTTAGCTTTTTTGGCAATTTATGTTTGAATGAAAACAAATTATTTGTTGAGGCACAAAACCTTAACCAAACCGACACAAGCGCTACAATTTTTAACTGGAATTTTGGCGATAATGCACTCAATTATTTTGGTTTTGCTGCACAATACACTTACAGCCAATCGGGGAATTATGATATCAAACTAATCGCAGAAAATCCTTTTGGATGTGTAGATACAATGGTGAAAAATGTAACTATTTATGAAACACCCATTGCTGATTTTAACTTTATAAATGCTTGCAAAGCTAGCCCCGTTCAGCTTTTAGGAAACAGTTTTATTCCAGGAAATTCGTTTGGCGATAGTTTAGTAACTTTTATTTGGGATTATGGTGAAAATACAGGTTTGGCTTTTGGCAAAAACACACAACATTATTATCAAAATGCAGGATTGTATGATGTAAAATTAATTAGCATTTCAGCATTTGGATGCCGCGATACGGTGATTAAAGAAGTTGAAACCTATGCTTTGCCGATTGCTCAATTTAATGTAGCCAACGTTTGCGAAGGGCAAAAGACAGTTTTTCATGATGTTTCAGAAGTTTTTAATGGCAGCACGATTCAATCTTGGTTTTGGCAATTTGATGTAAATAAAAATTTAGCCAGTTCAAATTTGGAAAATCCAATGTATGAATATAAAGAAGCCGGAAATTATGGCGCCTATTTAAAAATAAAAACCAATCAAGGTTGTGAAGATTCGGTTTATAAAAACATTAAAGTGAACCATTTACCTGAAATACAATTTAGTGTGAATCAATTAAAATCCTGTCCGCCATTTTTAGTAGAAATTGTTGATTCATCAATAGTGGAGCAAAGTTTTATTAAATCCTATTTTAAACAAATAGGAAGTTATGCAGATGAAAACCAAAATTGGCAATTGGAATTAAATGAATCGGGTTTATATGATTTATACCTATTAGTAGAGTCGGCATTTGGTTGTAAAAAAGATACTTTTTTGACCAATTTTTTGGAGGTTTTTCCAAAGCCAATAGCCGATTTTCATATTTTGCCTCCTTGGCAACCTTCCATTTCAGCACAATTCGAATTTTTGAATGAAAGTTTATTGGCTGATACTTATTCTTGGAAAATAGGCCCAGATTTATTTTTCCCAAAACCTGAATTGGTGAACCAAAACATTCAATTATTTATTGAAGGAAATTATTGGGTGCAATTGTTGGCAAAAAACCAATTTGGATGTGAGGATAGTTTGCAAAAAGAATTGACAGTTGAAAGCGATTTTGCCTTGTATATTCCTAACAGTTTTAGTCCGGGCGATAATGATTTGAATAATATATTTAAAGCTTATGGAACAGGCGTTGTGTTTTTTGATATGCAAATTTTTGAACGTTGGGGTAGTGTAATTTTCAGCAGCAATGATTTGACGATTGGCTGGAATGGCAAATTAGCCAATACCGATGATTTTTATCCGCAAGGCATTTACACCTACAAAATTATTGCCCTCGATAAATACGGCAAAACCCATGAATATCTGGGTCATTTAAATTTGATAAGGTGATGAAAATTGGATTGATCGAAGCTGTTTACTTTACTTAAATAGCGAATATCGAGTATAGGGGAACATTTACACTTTAAGGAATTTTATAAAGGCTTTAGGCAATTAAAATTTCAATAGAGTGAAAACCCTCTAAAAATTTCAGTTTTTCGGTTCAAAATGTTCGTTTTTGATTCAAAAAAAGCAAAAAAACCATCTTAAACCCTTATCCTTAAAGGAAAACTAAAATAGAGTGTTTCCACTCTTTTTTAATTAAAAAACATGTATTAAGTTTGACACAATAAATTCTTAAATAAAAAAGCTATTTTAGTGGCGTTTTAGAATTTAATAGAAATAAAAAATTAACTCTAAACCATAAATTATGAAATAAAGAAACATAGAAAATTAGCTTCTGTAAACATATTGCGTTACTGATGCTTCTCTGACCGTAAACCACCAAGATTATAATCGAGAGAAGACCATCGTGTAAATGCGCCCGTAAGGGCGTGTTTCCTTTTGTCTTGTCTCTTGTGGGTGCTTGGTGGTACCTCGGTCAGCATTACATAGGTTCACGCCCCTTTTTTTTGAACCTTTAGGAACTACTACGTTTTTATAGAATTAACGCTCAAAAGAATATTCATTAATTCTATAACTGTCAATGTTTTGATTTTTTAACAATGGGAGGTTGGATTAAAACATTTTGATAGCAAAACTGAGCCGGATATAAATTATCCATATGTTAGATTACATATTTTAATACAATAATTATTCGTTTTTGAAAGCCTTATCAAAAAAGAGTAAAAGGCTATACCAATGCATAAACGATACGTTATTTAAAAACAGAAAATGGATACTAATTCTAGTGTATATACTTTATTGCAGTTTGGTGATGGTCTTGTTAACTCTCTAGTTTTTAACCTTTAAATCCTTAAAATTCATGAAAAAACTCTTTTTAATCTTAGCTTGTTTTGTAGGAACGCAATTGCAAGCACAAACTCCGGTTGAGTATTATGTTTCAGAAACTTCAGCCAATGTTCATTACACCAAGCCAGTTTCGTTAACCGATGGTTCGGGTAACACATTTATAGCAGGAACAAAGTTTAATCTTGCTGGTAATAACGATTTATTTTTAGTAAAATACAATAGTAGTGGCAATGTTGTTTGGTCTGCCATTTATGCAGGAAGTTCAGGAGGAAATGATTATGCAACAGCAATAAAAATAGACCCAAGCGGCAACATTTATGTAAGTGGCGCAACTTATGCAGGAGGTCAAAATTACAATGCCTTACTTTTAAAATACAATAGCAGCGGAAGTAAACAATGGGAAGCGACATGGAACAGTAGTATAAGCGCAGAAGACTATGCTACTGCCCTCCATGTTGACGTTGCAAACAGTGTAGTTTATGCAACTGGTACAACCAAAAACACCAGTGGAAACATGGATTTTATTTGTTTGAAATACACTGATGGCGGTTCATTTGTTTGGGCAAATTCAGCAGGTTATGCTAGTAATGATGATGTCCCAAACAGCATTTATATGAAAGGTAGTAGATTGTATTCAGGAGGTGGAAGTTTAGAAGGGACAACTGGAAAACTGCTTTTAGTTGAATGGAACACAAGTACAGGCGCTATAATAAATACCCAAGCTTCAGGAAGTACGAGTATGCAATTCACCAATTTAACTTCCATTGATGGTGATGCTGCTGGTAATATTTATCTGGGAGGTGGAAAGTTGAACACTGGAACAGGCATGGATATTTTTGTGATGAAATTAGATGATGATTTAAATGTGCTTTGGACACAAAATTATAACAGCGATGAAAGCAATTATGATGTTGCCAATGCCATTCATGTCGATAAAAATGGAAATGTTGTTGTTGGAGGAAAGTCAGAAATAGAAGGAGAAGAAAGTAATTACACTGTCATTAAATACAATTCATCAGGCACCCAACAATGGGTAGCAAGTTTTAATGGAACAAAAAATGGAGCTGATGAAGTAACTGCCTTAAACAGTGATAATTCAGGTAATATTTATGCAACCGGAACAAGTTTTAATGGTATGAATAAAGATTTTCACACCATTAAGTATAATACAAGCGGAACAAAACAATGGGAAATAAGCCACAATTCTATCAAAAACGCAGATGATATTCCTTATGGAATAGCCAAAGTAGGCGATATGGTTTTGGTTTGTGGTCACACTGGTGATGGTAATCCGAGCAATTATAAATTGGTGCAATATCAGGAATTAGAAATGATAGTTCCACCCGATGATGAGTTAATTTCTTCTGCTTATAGCTATCAAGCCAACAACGGCCAAATAGTAGACAACAATGGCGACTTAGTTCCAGAAATTAAATATGAAAGCACCAACGGGTTTCCGAAAGCTTATTTTAGTGATGATAAAGTACATTTTGTATTGGCAAAAATTGACACCATTCCAACTACAGAAGATACTTTGTATAGAATGGACATGAGTTTTAACAATAACAATTCTCCACAAGTTTATGCCTCAAAAAGAAATGAGAGTTATGCTAATTATTTTTTAGGGGGATTAGCAGAACCAGTAACAGCAGTTCCAAATTACAAGCAATTAATTATGAATGATGTTTGGAGTGGCATAGACATAGTTTACAGTTCCAACAACAAAGGTTTTAAAATGTATATAATTTGCGAAGCCGGAGTTGATCCAGCAACAGTAAGTTTAAAATTTGAAGGGGCACAAAATTTATCATCATCAGGCAACAATATTTTGCTAGAAACAGCCATTGGCAACATTGATTTTTCAAGAGTTACAGCTTATCAGATTTATAGCAACGAAAGAACACCTTTTGAAACAGAACCTTCCATAGTTATTGATGGTGAAGACCTTAGCTTTCATTTTGAAAATGGCTATGACTATTTAGCGCCTGTGGTGATACAAGTCGATTTTGGACATTTAACACCTTCCACAGCTCAAATAGGAAACATTGAATGGAGTAGCTTTTTAGGTGGAAATAAGAGAGATTATATTAGAAAAGTGAAAACAGATTTAAGTACTAATGCTTTTTATGTTTTTGGTGATACTTTTTCTGAATTTTTTCCCAACAATACGGGAATAGTCAATGAGCGATATAAGGCTGGACGTGATATGTTTTTATGCAGATTTAAACCTGACAAAAATATTGATTGGACAACTTATTATGGAGGAAACATGCAAGATATTTCAGATGGTTTTATTGAAAATGGAACAAAGCTTATTGCCACTGGAAGGTCAAATAGTATTAATTTACCTACTCCAAATGGATATGGGTCTAATAGTTATCATAAAACTACTTTATCGGGTTTAGATCTATATACAGATGGAGTTATATTTGTTTTAAATAAAACTGATGGGGTGTTATTGCATGGAACCTATTTTGGAGGATATTTTAATGAAGGAATACATGGTGTCGAGCAATTTAGCAGCAATGCATCAAGCTTCTATATTTATGGTGAAACAAATTCAATGACCACAACAACCAATAATACAACATCTCCTTGTCCTACAGCAAATGACAATGGTTTTCCTCTTTGTAATAACGGAGGATATTTTCAATCTAGTCATGGCGGAGGGAATACCGATGCTTTTGTGGCACAATTTTCAACTTCAAACTTTCAGCTATTGTGGTCAACATATTTTGGAGGAAGTGGATATGATAATTTTTTAAATTCAACAGCATATTCAACCGATATTGATGGCAAATTGTTTTTTGTAGGCGCAACATCATCCAGTAATCCTTCTTCCTCATCTAGTTATTGCTCTGTTCCTGTAAACGGAGAATTTCCATTGTGTAATTCAAATTCGCAATCTTATTTTCAAACAAGCTTTCAAGGATCAGGTAACGGCATAGTTGATGGAATAATAGTTCAGTTTAATAGAAGCAATGAGTTAAAGTGGTCAACTTATTTTGGTGGTTATAGTAGTGATTGGATATATGCAGTTGATATAGATAACAATGCCGAATTACACATTGGAGGAAATACATTAACATCAACCGCTTCCAATATTAATTGTGATGTGCCAACCAACGGAGGCTTTCCTGTTTGCAGTACCGGAAATAAATATTTTGCATCAAATGCAAGCCCTGGTCATGGTGATGCGTTTATCTCAACTTTTAATTCAAACAATCAGCTAACTTGGTCAACCTTTTTAGGAGGAGATTTAGGAGAAAGAATAAACGTAATAAAAATTTTGGATAAAAATACTGGGAATTTTATGATTGGTGGAGAAACTAATTCAACAAATTTTCCTGTGTCAAATTCAACAGGAAGTTACTATCAGTATCAATTAGCAGATGTTTCTAATAATTCAGGATTAACAGATGGATTTATAGGATACTTTAATAGTAATAAACAAAAAAAATGGACTAGTTATTATGGAGGAATAAGCAATCCTGATGACTTTTTCAATGATTTTGAATTTGTAAACGACATAGATGTATTAAATAATGAAAGAATAATTGTTGTTGGAAAATCTGATGGTGAAGGATTGAGCGCCAATTTCCCATTAACATGTGATTTAAGTCAAAATTATTGTGATTTAATTGGTGAAATGAATAATAATATTGTTGCTGATGGTTTTATGAGTATTATTAACTTAAATGATATTATTATTTCAAACGTACAAGAAACAAATGAGAGTAATTCTACGCTGATTTATCCAAATCCCTCAAGCCATAATATTACTATAGAAAACACATTTGAAACTATAAAGGAAATTAGTGTTTATAATTTAGTTGGAGTTTTAATGATTAAAATGTCTCATATAAAAGAAGGAAAAACTACATTAGATATTAGTTCATTTTCGAATGGAATGTATTACCTTCAAGTTTCAGATTATTCAGGAAAAATTACTTCAGCTAAATTTATAAAACAATGATGAAAAAATTAATATTAATCCCCATTTTATTTTTAGCAAAATGGGGATTTTCCCAAATAGTGCAGCCTCTTTTCGGTGGAGTTAATAATAATGTTTCGGATTTAACTATTTACGATGGTAAACTGATTATAGGTGGCGGGTTTAACACAGTTGATAGCATGAATATATGGGGTATATGTTCGTGGGATGGGCAATATTTCGATTCGCTTGGTCCAGGTTTAAAAGATCCTGATTCTAATTATCCGAGGTTGTTAAAGCGGTTGTATGTTTATAATAATAAATTATATATAGGTGGGGCTTTTGATTCAATAGGAAGTATAAGAGTTAATGGATTAGCAGCATGGAATGGAATTAATTGGAGTGCATTAAACACGGGTGTATTTTCGGTTGATCCTTTCAATCAAACATTTAACAATGGAGTAGTTGCTGATATTTTTGAATATGATAATCAATTGCACATTTTTGGATGTTTCGAATATGTTTATACTAGCGCAGTAAATAGCACTGCCAAATGGGATGGCAATTATTTAACCTTGGGAATTCCCGATTTAGATTGCTATGCAGGTTTAGGAGTGCAATATAAAGGTAAAGCTATTGTTACGAGTAATAGTTTTGATAGATTTTTGGGCATTTCTAATTTAGGACAATATAATGGTGATAATAGTTGGACAAGTTTAGATAGTGCATTTGGCACTTGGGGTGGAATCTATAAAATGTTAGAGTATAAGGGTGATTTGTACATTGCCGGTTATTTTTTGAAGGCTATGGGAAACAACGGCAATTTTATTGTGAGATGGAACGGAGAAGAATGGGATGATTTAATGGGAGGTGCTAATGATATTATTGGTGATATTGCTATATTAAATGATGAATTAATTGTAGCTGGTTATTTTTCACAAATAGGCAATATTCAAGCCAATAGATTGGCAAAATGGGATGGTTCAAAATGGTGTGGTTATAATTTGGATATTAAGAATTACGATGGAACCGGAGGTGCTATTTATGCGGTTGAAGGTTATAATGATAAAATATATATCGGTGGAAACTTTGCTTCCGTAAATGGCATTAATGCTAATAGAATTTGCGCTCTAGACATTCCTGATAGTGCTTGGGTTTGCGGAAGTCCTTTGGCTGTTAAAGAAGAAAAATCAGTTAATTTCTCCATTTTCCCCAACCCAGCCTCAGATTTTATAACCATTAAAAACAAAATAAACCAAAATGGAAATTATACTTATTCCATTTTCGATTATCAAGGTAAAAAGATAAAAGATGGAAGTTTGAGCTTTAGCAATTCAACTGAAAAAATCAGCATTCAAGAATTTAATTCAGGTATTTATTTCATTCGAATTGAAAACGAAAAAGGTGTTTCTGTAGAGAAGTTTGTGAAGTTGTGAGGAAGCGTTTATTACATATTTTAATCATTTATTTTTTATTTATTTCGTGCAATTTAAATAAAGATTTAGGTAGTTCGAAGAACAATACTATTGTACTGAAAGGATTAATTATAGCTACTAACTTCAATATTCCAGTTCCAAGTAAAATTGAGATTTATCTAAATGATAAAAAGATTAATACAGCAGAAACAGATTTAAAAGGGGTATTTCAAATAAACTTAAGTGAAAGTTTATTTGAAGAAAATCTATTGGCTGTAATAAGTCCATTAAGCAATGGTTCTAAAGATACTTTGCATCATCAAATAGAAAAAATAATTGCATTTCGTAAGGAAAAGAATAAATCACCTTTAAATGATACAATAAAATTTAAGTTCAATAAAACCATAAATTATTTTAATTGGAAAATTAATTGCTGCGAAGCGATCATAATTGAACGCATACTTGATAGTCATTAGAAAAAATATTTTAGTCGTGGGAATAGGAAGCAACATGGAACAGCAGTATAAAAAATGCTGCTGCCCTTCATGTTGGGCTAAAAATTAAATAATGGGATTGTCTTTTAATAAAAATGCCTGATGATAGATTTATTTTTCAAAAGCCAAAACAAGATTTTACACCTACAAAATTATCGCCCTCGATAAATACGGCAAAACCCACGAATATTTAGGCCATTTAAATTTGATTCGTTGAGGTTTGAATAAAAAAGACTGGCTTTCGGCCAGTCTTTTTTTAATTGTTATCATAAATTTTTATAATTTGAATTATTAATTCAATAATGTGAATTATTAATTCAATAATGTAAATTATCAATGATATTGTATGATAATGATATAAGTTTAAAAATATCATTATTATTAGAATTATTTGTTTTTCATTTATTATTATTTTCATCTAATTTTATTTATTTATTATTATTTATCAATATAAATATTGGCCGTTTTCAATTTTTAGCAAAAAAAATTGCAACTAATTGAAAATGAGGTAAAATAATTTTAAGGAAGCAAAAATTTAATGATCTAAGAGCAGTTGAAAAGCATTCTAGATAAACCTTAAATATAAATCATAACAAATAGTAATATGCCTTTAATAAATTATTTAAGAGAATATTTAGACGTTTGAATTTTCAAAATAAAAATTTAAAATAAGAGTAGTTTTAAATTTAACTTTACAGGGTTTAAAAATGGAATTGAAGAATGACAATAGCAGATATTTTAAGAGATAGTAATTACAGCATTTCTTTGTTTACCGACAAAGAAATCAATCAATTAGAAGCAGACATTTTGTTTCGTGAAGTAAAGGGCAAAAAAACACCTTACTTAAAATGTGTAATCCGACAAAAGGAAATCAAACTTACACCCGAAGAAATTGTAAGACAGCTTTACGTTAAGCGACTGATTAACCTCTACAAATATCCTCAACAACTTATACAACTTGAAATCGGTATCAACTTTGGCGTTGAAGTAAAACGGGCAGACATTGTAGTTTATGACAGCAACCGACCTGATGCACCTTACATAATCGTTGAACTCAAAAAACCGAAACTTAAAGAAGGTAAAGAGCAATTAAAAAGTTACTGCAATGCGACAGGTGCACCAATAGGTATTTGGAGCAACGGAGACGGTGAACAGTTTTACCACAGACAAGACCCAAACTATTTCAGCGAACTTTCTGATTTACCATACGGAAACGAAAACCTTGACGACTTTTTAAAACAACGTAACCAATACACCATTCTTGACTTGCTCATAAACGACAAGTTGAAAGAGAAATCGCTGAAACAAATCGTATTAGAATTAGAAGATGAAGTTTTGGCAAACGCAGGAGTTGACGTTTTTGAAGAATGTTTCAAACTCATTTTTACAAAACTATATGACGAGAAACAAAGTGGTGATGATATTACCACAATTCAAAAATGGTTAGAGTTCAACCCTGACAAAACTATTAACGATATCCCCGAAACAGTATCAAAGAAATTCAGAAAACTACAATTCCGAAATATCGGAACAGACAAACAAGTAAAAGACAATTTTGAAGAACTGTTTTTAGAAGCACAAGGCGAATGGAAAGGCATTTTTCCACCATCAACGCAACTAAGCCCACGTATGACACCTTCTCATACTGCGATTTGTATGTCTTATTTGCAAAATATAAAACTCTTCAATTCCAATCTTGAAGTAGTTGATGAAGCATTTGAATACTTAGTAAACAAAAGCAACAAAGGAGAAAAGGGACAATATTTTACACCACGTTATGTAATTGATATGTGTGTAAAAATGCTTAACCCGAAACCCGAAGAATATATGATAGACACAGCTTCGGGAAGTTGTGGATTTCCTGTTCATACCATTTTTAAAGTTTGGAGTGAACTCAATCCAGACGAAAGCCATTTGTTTACTGCACAAGACAAAACCAAAGAGCAAATAAAATATGTTCGTGAAAAAGTATTTGCCATTGACTTTGACGACAAAGCCGTAAGAGTTGGCAAAACGCTTAACATTATTGCAGGTGACGGAGAAACAAATGTTTTACTTCTTAACTCTTTGGACTATGAAAGTTGGAACGAAGCAGCCAAAGACAGTGCTTTTCAAGCCGATTTTGGGACAGGTTTTGCCAACTTTGAAAGATTGCGAGTGAACAAAAAAGAAGTAAACGGAAGAAAAGATTTTCGCAACTTTCAGTTTGATGTGTTAATGGCAAACCCACCATTTGCGGGAGATATTAAAGACAGTAAAATCATAACCAAATACGAACTTGGCAAGAAATATCAAACCAAAACTGTAACAGTTGCCAATCAAAAACAAAAACTTTCAGTTCATAAAGGTTGGGCAGAAAAAATAAGCCGTGATATTCTTTTCATTGAGCGTAACTTAAATATGCTCAAACCTGGCGGACGAATGGCTATTGTTTTACCGCAAGGAAGGTTTAACAATAGTAGTGATAAAACTATTCGTGATTTTGTTTCAGAGCATTGCAGAATATTAGCGGTTGTAGGTTTGCACGGAAATTCATTTAAACCACACACAGGCACAAAGACAAGTGTAATGTTTGTGCAAAAATGGGATGATGAACTTTGCCCTAAACAAGAAGATTACAACATATTTTTTGCTACACAAAAAGTTGCAGGCAAAGACAATAGTGGTGAAAAAGTTTTTGAAACAGAGATAGTGCCAGCAGTAGAACCCATTTACAAAACTTGGACAGAAGACATTGTTGATGAAGACACGGGCGAAACTGTAACTATTGAACGAAGAGAGATTTTAAAAGAAGGACACCCCGAATATACTAAACTAAAAACTGACCGTTGGGGACACCCAATTGTCAAACACGACTTATTCAATACAGATGGCTTAACTCAAGACGGAATTGCAGAAGCATTTGCAGAGTTTGCAAAAAAAGAACGATTAAGTTTTTTTCTCTAAGCCCCTTTGATGAAGCCAAATACAAGGCATTGTTAAAGGGGCTTGAAGTTCACATTAGTTTATTGTCAGAAGTTGCAAGTAATGAACGACTTGATTCTCAATACTTCCTTAAAGAATTGGTAGAAAATGACAATAAAATTGAAAGTAAACCTCACGATTTAATTTCAGATCTTGGTTTAGTAACAGATGGCAATCATTTAACTATAGCGGAAAACTTTGAGCAAAATGGTATCCGCTATTTAAGGGGGCAAGACATTTCTTCACGAATGATGCTTGATGAAAGAAATGCTGTATTTATACCCGAAACTGAGTATGATAAACTTTCACGTTCTCATATTTTCAAAGATGATGTTTTAATTACAATTGTTGGTGCTAATACAGGCCAAACCGCTTTAGTTTATAATCCACCTTCAAAACTAACCGCTAATTGCAAATTGGGTTTTGCAAGGGTCGATAAGACAAAAATTAATCCTGCTTTTCTGCATATTTTCTTAGTTTCAAAATTTGGACAAAACCATATTCAAAGAAGAATACGTGGAGGTGGTCAAACCGGGCTTATTTTACCTGATTTGAGAAATTTGAAAATCCCCAGATTTAGCAATCTTCTTGAAACTGAAATAGCGAAACTTAATCTTGAATCACATTCTAAAGACGAGCTTTCTAAACAAGTTTATATTAATGCTGTAGAACGACTTTTAGAAGTACTTGAACTTAATAATTGGCAACCAACAGAAGAAGCAAAAGCCATAAAGAAATTTTCGCAATCATTCGCTACTAGCGGAAGACTTGATGCAGAATATTATCAACCAAAATTTGATGAAGTTTTAGAAGTAATTAGTAAAGTGAAACATAAGTCTTTAGGAAGTATTGCGAGTTTCAAAAAATCAATAGAGCCAGGTTCAGACGCTTACCAAACAGAAGGCGTTCCGTTTATTCGTGTTTCAGACATTTCAAAGTTTGGTCTTTCGGAACCTGAAATCCACCTTGACAGAGAAATCTATAATGACGAAACACTGAAACCAAAGAAAGACACTATTTTGCTTTCAAAGGACGGCAGCGTAGGCATTGCCTACAAAGTAGAACAAGACCTTGATGTAATTACTTCAAGTGCTTTGCTTCATTTAACAATTACCGACAAAGAAGTCCTACCCGACTACTTGACTTTGGTGCTTAACAGCAAATTGACACAAATGCAAGCCGAGAGAGATGCAGGCGGTTCAATCATTCAACATTGGCGACCAGACGAAATAAAACAAGTTCAAATTCCAGTTTTACCAATGGACACACAAATAGAATTAGTGAAGCAAATTCAACAATCATTCAAACTAAGACAAGAAAGCACAATACTAATTTACATAGCAAAACAAGCAGTTGAAATCGCAATAGAACAAGACGAGCAGACAGCTTTGAAATTTATAAATGAGAATATTGATGGCGACTAACACTCACATAGAAAGATGGATTAGTAGAGCAGAAATGGACTACTACACAATGTTTATTGGGATATGGATTTTAAATTAAATACTATTTTTATTAAATCCCAATTGCCAAATAAACATAATATTTAGAATCCTTCAAATCCTCTTCTCTTTGATTTTCGTGGCGTTTATTGCAACAATTTTCATGCTCCCAGAACTCATTTATTAATTCAGACTCAATTTTAGTTACATCTTTTTTATAATCACTAACGTAAATTATTTCTATTTCCTGCACATCTAAACCTTTATGTTTTTCATAACTTTTAAATCTTGGCCTTGCCCCTTTATGTGAAACATATCCAATTACCACAAGATTTTCTTCGAGCGTCACTTCTGTTATTTCTCTTAATTTTTTATAAACTTTTTCTGGACTGCCTTTTAGAGGATTATTAACCACTCTAATTTTTGAATTGCTAGGATTAAGATCCATAATTTTAATTTTTATTATGCAATTATACAATCAATAATAAAACTATATTCACTAAGTATTTAATAATTTTTAGTTGTTATTATAATTTATTGTATCCATTGAAAAGCAAAACTCAAAAATTGCATCCTTCAATTCAAGGTAGAATTTGGCCGTTTCTATTTTCATAGATTTCTTATATGCTTTTAGTTTTTGAAATTCAATGATGTTGGTTCTTTCAAAACCTTAACTCACTCTTCTTGACACACAACACAAAACTCTCAATACTAAAATCTATTAACTCAATACTCAGTAATATTTTCTCATCCCAGCGGGATGATATGTTTGTAGAGAAATATAGGATATACAATTTCACGACCCCAGCGTGGGTCGAAGATGAGCGATTTAAGGTTTTTCAAAATATTTGATTTTCTTTTTTCTTGATAAAAAAGAAACAAAAAATCAAGACGATACGAAAACCCTTCGTTTTTCCAAATTAAGCTTTAAGAAGCTTAATCGCATTAGCGGTTTACAACCTATTCAAATTAAAAAATTATTATCATTAATGCGGGATTAACCCGATGCGCCTGCGGCTGTAATCATTAGAAATTCTAATGATTAATTCGGGTATAATCTGCCCGCTGGCTCCATCGCGAACAAAGGCTGAATAAACCCTGCTTTGCACCCGCATAGCTGCCGCCTGTATCGTCATTTCCTACACACGGTTTATCTTAAATTTCATGATTTCTGTCCTTTCCAACCTTCACACCTTTCAACCCCCATCCTCATGCACAAATCTCCTTCATGGTACATGGTACAAAAATTTATCGTACAAAAACCTTCAACTTTCTAACTTTCAACCAATCTCAATACTCAAATCTAATCTCTAAAATCTCCCTTATGGTGCATGGTACAAAAATTCAACGTACAATAACCTTCAACTTTCTAAACTTTCCGACTTTTAACTAAATATCAAACTGCAAAAGGCATTAACTTTTTCCCAACCAAATCTTTTTCGGGCAATATGACTGAAATTTTATCCATAATTTCTTTTTGAAGCATTTCCAAAATTTTGTGTTTCACAAAATGTCGATGAACTACTAAACCCACCGTTCTGTAAGGAACTGGATCGGCAAATTCGCTCACATGAGTGCTTTCATTTTCTGAAAATTCACGAGCCGATAAATATGGCAATAGGGTTGAGGCATTGCTGGCTTTTACAAAACGCAATAAACTATCAATAGAACCAGCTTTGTATTTAAAGTTCAATTTATGGCTCAAATGATTGTCATAAAAATTGCATAATTCCAACACTTGATTGCGCATACAATGACCTTCTTCCAACACGCACAAATTGCTTAAATCAAGGTCTTTGGCTTTTACAGTTTGTTCATTTTGAAGTCCAGAATCAAAGAACACAAAAGGCTCATCGTACAATTTCATTTCTTGTATGTCCTTATCATTAATTGGAATTGAAACTATGCCAATGTCTAAATCGCGCGATTTAATTTGACGTAAAATTTCTGAAGTGGTGTGTTCGCGCACTTCAATATCTAAATTGGGAAATTTAGCTGCAAAGTCGGTTAAAAATAATGGCAATAAAAAGGGCGCTATGGTCGGAATTACCGAAATGGTTAAACTTCCCTTCATTTCTCCTTTTATTTCTTTGCTTAGTTCAATTAAATGCCCAATTTCTTTATTTATTTTTTTTAACTGCTCAATTATCGGCAACCCTTCAGCTGTAATTTCAACAGGTTTCTTTTTTCGATCGAAAATCAAAATACCCAATTCATCTTCTAGCTTCGAAATCATGGTGCTTAAAGTTGATTGGCTAATAAAACATTTATCAGCAGCTTTTTCAAAATGTTTTAGTTCGGCTAAGGCTATGATGTATTGAAATTGTTGTATGTTCATCTATTTTATCAATATTGTTATCTAAAATATAGTTTTTATAAAACAAATAAAGCCCATAAATTTGAATCATCAAATAAATAATATCTAATTTTTAGAAAATGGAAAAATCATTACTAATTGCAATCCTAACTGTTTCAATTAACGCAGGCGGGCAAACTTCTTCTGAAGGTAAAGGTGAATGTCCTTTTCATTCGGGCGGGGCTTCTAAACAAACCGAAAATAAAATGGAGGGCAGCAAATCTCCTAAGTCGGCACCAACCAATAAAGACTGGTGGCCAAATCAACTCGATTTAAGTGTTTTAAGACAGCATTCTGCTTTGTCAAATCCAATGGATGAATCATTTAATTACAAAAAGTCATTTAGTACTTTAGATTATGAGGCTTTAAAAAATGATTTACGCCAATTAATGACACAATCGCAAGATTGGTGGCCGGCAGATTATGGCAATTATGGTCCATTATTTATTAGAATGGCTTGGCACAGTGCCGGAACTTACAGAACTGGCGATGGCCGCGGTGGTTCACGCGATGGTCAGCAAAGATTTGCGCCACTAAATAGTTGGCCAGATAATGCTAATTTAGATAAAGCCAGAAGATTGCTTTGGCCAATTAAACAAAAATATGGCAGCAAAATTTCATGGGCCGATTTAATGATTCTTACTGGAAATGTTGCTTTAGAATCTATGGGATTTAAAACCATTGGTTTCAGTGCAGGAAGAGAAGATGTGTGGGAACCTGAAGGAAATGTTTATTGGGGAAAAGAAAACAAATGGTTAGATGATAAAAGATATTCTGAAGATAGAAAGTTAGAAAATCCTTTGGCGGCAGTTCAAATGGGTTTAATTTATGTAAATCCTGAAGGACCTAATGGAAATCCAGATCCTTTGGCCGCAGCCAAAGACATTCGCGAAACTTTTGGCAGAATGGGAATGAATGATGAAGAGACAGTGGCTTTAATTGCAGGTGGACACACATTCGGAAAAACACATGGAGCAGCAAGTGCATCGCATGTTGGACCTGAGCCTGAAGCAGCTCCAATTGAAGAACAAGGTTTTGGTTGGAAAAGCGATTACAAATCAGGTAAAGGTGCTGATGCCATTACTTCAGGTTTAGAAGTTATTTGGACAACAACACCAGCCAAATGGGGTCATGGATATTTCAAAAGTTTGTTCGAAAACGAATGGGAATTATCTAAAAGTCCTGCTGGTGCGCATCAATGGGTTGCAAAAGATTCGAAAGTGATGGTTCCGGATGCTTTTGATGCCAATAAAAAGCACAAACCAACTATGTTAACAACCGATTTGTCGCTAAAAGTTGATCCAGCTTACTTAAAAATATCTAAGAATTTTTATGAAAATCCTAAAGCATTTGAAGATGCTTTTGCGCGCGCTTGGTACAAATTAACCCATCGTGATATGGGACCAAAATCCTTACATATTGGACCAGAAGTGCCAAAAGACGATTTTATTTGGCAAGATCCAATTCCAGCAGTTAACCATAAACTAATTGATGCAAACGATATTAAAGAATTAAAATCAAGTATTTTAAATTCCGGACTTTCAACCAGCGAATTGGTTTCAACAGCATGGGCTTCTGCATCAACTTTCCGTGGCTCTGATTTTAAAGGTGGCGCAAATGGCGCTCGCATTCAATTAGCTCCGCAAGCAAACTGGCAAGTAAACAACCCAGAGCAATTGAAAAAAGTATTAGCCAAATTGAAAGAGATTCAAACCAAATTCAACGACAAATCGAAAGATAAAAAAGTTTCGATGGCTGATTTAATTGTATTAGGTGGCGCAGCAGCCATTGAAAAAGCGGCTAAAACTGCGGGTTACACAATTGAAGTGCCTTTCGCAGCAGGTAGAATGGATGCATTGCAAAATCAAACCGATGTTGAGTCAATGGCGGTTTTAGAGCCAATGGCTGATGGATTTCGCAATTATTTAAAAACAAAATACACCGTTTCAACCGAAGAATTATTGATTGATAAAGCACAACTTTTAACATTAACAGCACCTGAGATGACTGTTTTAGTAGGTGGAATGCGTGTTTTAGATGCCAATTTTGACAAATCGAAACATGGAGTTTTTACGTCTAATCCTGGAACACTTTCCAATGATTTTTTTGTAAATCTATTGGATATGAACACCGAGTGGAAAGCAGCTTCTGAAACAAAAGAAGTTTTTGAAGGAAAAGATAGAAAAACAGGAGCAACAAAATGGACCGCGACAAGAGCAGATTTAATTTTTGGTTCAAATTCTGAATTAAGAGCTATTGCAGAGGTTTACGCAAGCCAAGATGCGAAAGAAAAATTCGTGAAAGATTTTGTTAAAGCTTGGACTAAAGTAATGAACCTAGATCGTTACGATTTAAGATAATTTTGTTTTGGTTATTTGATAAATGCCATCCTCTATTTTGGGATGGCATTTTTTATTTTTAGATATAAGTTTTCAGAAAAACAAATAGGTTATTTAATACTTGATATTGTCAATACTCAAATTTATTGTCTTACAATTAATTTAATTTCACAGCAATGCTTAACTCGTTTAATTGTTCATCGTGAATAGTTGATGGAGAATCAATCATTAAATCGCGGCCTGAATTATTTTTAGGGAAAGCAATTACTTCTCTAATTGAATCTTCACCAGCAAAGGTTGCTGTTAATCTGTCAAACCCAAATGCTATTCCTCCATGTGGTGGAGCACCAAATTCAAAAGCATTCATTAAAAATCCGAACTGTTTTTGTGCTTCTTCATCGCTGAAGCCTAAAATACCAAACATTTTTTTCTGCAAATCTTTGTTGAAAATTCTAATAGATCCGCCTCCTAATTCAACACCATTAATTACCATATCGTAAGCATTGGCGCGAACCGCTCCAGGATTGGTTTCTAACAAAGCAATATCTTCTGGTTTTGGCGAAGTAAATGGATGATGCATGGCAAAAAATCTTCCTGATTCTTCATCCCATTCCAACAAAGGAAAATCTAAAACCCAAAGAGGAGCAAAAGTACCGTGCTTTCTAAAGCCCAATCTATTGCCCATTTCTAAGCGTAATTCATTTAATTGCTTGCGGGTTTTGTTCATTTCCCCACAAAGAATTAATAATAAATCGCCTGCTTCGGCTTGCATTAATTTTCCCCAAGCTTTTAAATCATCTTCACTATAAAATTTGTCAACAGACGATTTCACTGAACCATCTGTATTAAACTTAACATAAACCAAACCTTTGGCACCAATTTGAGGTTTTTTTACAAACTCAGTCAATTCATCTAATTGTTTTCTGCTAAATTCTGAGCATCCTTTGGCATTAATTCCGGCCACAAAAGGCGCTGCATCAAACACAGGGAAATTTTTGCCGGATGTATGATCAATTTCTGCATTTTTTAATTCAACAAACGACATCCCAAAACGAATGTCTGGTTTATCAGAACCATACAAACGCATTGCATCTGCAAAGGTCATTCGTGGAAAATCGTTTAATGTAATGCCTTTGATAGATTGGAAAAGCGATTTTACCAAACCTTCGAAAGTGTTTAAAATATCTTCTTGTTCAATAAAAGCCATTTCGCAGTCAATTTGAGTAAATTCTGGCTGACGATCGGCTCTTAAATCTTCATCTCTAAAACATTTTACAATTTGAAAATAACGGTCGTAACCAGCTACCATCAGTAATTGTTTGAATGTTTGAGGCGATTGAGGCAAAGCGTAAAACTCACCTGCATTCATGCGCGAAGGCACCACAAAGTCGCGCGCACCTTCAGGTGTTGATTTAATTAAAACAGGAGTTTCAACTTCTATAAATTGTAACGAATCCATGTATTTTCTGGTTTCGATAGCAATTTTATGACGCAATAATAAATTGTTTTTTAAAGGATTTCTACGCAAATCCAAATAACGATATTTCATTCTTAATTCTTCGCCACCATCGGTTTCATCTTCAATGGTGAATGGAGGTGTGGCTGAACTATTTAAAATTTCGAAAGAATCGACAATGATTTCTATATCACCTGTAAATAATTTTGGGTTTTTGCTGCTTCTTTCAGCAACTTTTCCAGTGGCTTGCACAACAAATTCACGGCCAAGTTTGCGCGCTCTTTCGCACAGCTGGGCATTTACTTCCATGTTGAAGGCCAATTGTGTTATGCCGTATCTATCGCGCAGATCAACAAAAGTCATCCCACCTAAATCTCTCGATTTTTGCACCCATCCGGCCAAAGTAACCGTTTCATTAATGTTTTTGAGGCTTAATTCGCCACAAGTTTTAGTACGTAACATGCTAAAAAAATTGAGCTGCAAATTAAGTTAAAAGGATTAGAATCTTAAAGCTGCTTGAAGTAATAAGTTTGTTAAAAACTGAATAAAATCAATTTCATTTAAAACCTGCCTGTTAACCCAAGTGAAAAGAAATAAGGACTGCCCAGTGCAATTTCAGCATTTAAGCCAAAATTTTTGATGGGTGAAAAAACAAATCGACCTAAAATCAATTGAAAAGCCGGTCTAAAATCGCTCTCTGTTTTAGATTCCCAGGTGGTGTAAAAATTTCCATTGTTATCAATATCAGCATAAGTATTTTGAATATCGTCTGTTTGAATGTTTACGCCAACTCTTAAACCACTGCTAATGCTGAAATATTTATTGTCAACGCCCAAATAGTGGTACAAATACCTTATACCTAGGTGGTTTCGCGTTCGGGCAATTTTTGACTCAACCAAACCATAAAAAACGAAATCTGAAAGAAATTCAGCATTTACTTTTTCGAAAGCAAATGCAGCACCTAATGAATGTTTTTCCTCAAAAAAATAATCAACAGCTAATTGATAAGCGCCATTTGAGCTTGAGCTGCCAGTGTAAAGATTTTCGTTAAATGATTCAAATGAAAGTACAATCGCCATAAAACTTACGCCACTATTGGCAGAAATTTCTACTTTAGAATGTGGTTCAACATCTTTAGCTTGACCAAAAGCAGCAAAAAGACTTAAAAATGTTGCTGTAAATAGGATTATTTTCTTTTTCATTGTGCGATTGAATTTTGAGGGTGATAAATTATTTTCATATTTGATTTTTATAGCAAAATTTAAAAATGATTCCAACGCTAAAGGACGAAATAAAAAATGTGCATCACAAATCGCTTAGCTATTCAGCTATTCAGTTATTTGTAAAACCATTTTTTCACCTTTATTTCAACAAATATAAAATAAATGGCTACGATAAAAACTTTCGGAACATGCCAATTATTTACATCATCAATCACCAAAGCACATTTGTGGATGCGCTCACCATGGTGTTTCATGATTTTGGAAGGCAAAATGTTTTTATAGCTCGTGCTGATGTTTTTAAGAAAAAAATGGCTCGCAGGTTTTTATTAACTGTAAAAATATTACCTATTTTCAGAGAACATGATGGGGTTGATGTGAGTATTGAAAACCAGGTTATTTCTAACCAATGCGAAAAAATAATTTTCGATAATAAATCTTTTGGTATTTATCCTGAAGGCACGCATCATGGAAAGTTATATTTAAGAAAACTGAAAAAAGGTTTTGCTCGAATGGCCTTAGACATGGCCGAAAAAAGCAATTATGAGAAAGAAATTTATATTGTTCCTGTTGGTTTAAATTACAGTAATTTATATGAAGGCAACAGCGATATTTTAGTGAATTATGGTAAACCAATTTTGTTGTCGGATTATTTTGATTTAAGTGCAGAAAACAAAGCAAAAGCCATTCTTAAACTCACCAATGACAGTTTTGAGCACCTCAAAAAATTAATGGTACATGTTGAGGATAATACCAATTATGAATTTTATGATGCCATTAGAAAATTTGCCACCGCTGAAAAAATAAATCAATTGAATTTAAAATATGATGCGCTCGAAAATGAATTTATAAGTCAAAACGAAGTGTTAAAAAAAGCCCATCAATATTTTAGTGAAAACGAAAATAAAAAAGAGTTTTTGGAACCAATTATTAGTAAATACTTTCAAATAAACGAAAGATATAAGCTTAATTTTCAGCTATTTGACGAATATTCGAAAAAGCCAAGTTTTGTTGAGCTAAGTTTACTTTTGTTTCTGCTTTCACCTTTTGTTTTAATTTCATGGCTGCATTATTTTTTACCTTCTATTTTTATTAGAAAACAGGTAAAAAAAATTTTTAAGGACAAACTTTTTCATCAAGCAGGGAAATTTGCATTAGGTGTAATTTTTATGCCCGTTTTTATTTTATTACTAGCAGCAATGCTTTTAGTAGTTGGGTTTAAACTAAAGTTTGTTTTGCTTTATATTTTGATTCAACCTTTTTGGTTTAAGTTTCATAGACGTTTTGAAAACTATAGACAACTTTGGAATGATTATAGAAACAATGCGGTATTTAAAAAGAAAAACTTAAAAGAATACAATGAATTTATGGCATTAAAATTAGCCATTCGAAATGTTTTGAAAGAAGGCAAAATAATCTAATCATTATAAAAAAGATAATATTTTCAACATCATTATTTTATTAATATTACAAAAAAATAGGAATAAATATATCTGAGATTTGAAGCCACTGCAAGCCATTTTCATTATTCTTTATCTTATATTTTCTGCTCACACAGTTGATCAAGATCTCAATAAGCAAGCTCAAAAAAGTTATTTAAATAACAATTTAGATTCAGCTTTTATTTTTATTAATTTTTCAATAAAAGAAAGAGAAGAAAAAAAAGATCAAATTGGCTTAGCCTATGATTTAACCATCAGGGCTTTATTCTATGAAAAGCAAAACAAACTGAATAGTGCTTTATCAGACATAAATCAAGCTCTAACGATTTATAAAGCAGTTAATAAACCTATTGACTTATCTAAAACTTATAACAAACAATCATATATCTATAGAAGAATGGGGCTGCTAGATTCAGCCATTATTGCTTGCGATAGGGCTTTAAATCTGGCAAAAATTGCCAACGATAAAAAATTAGTAGCCATAACGCTTACTGAAAAAAGTATTGCGCATCAAATGAAGGGCGAGGTTACTGAATCAGCAGAATTAATTACCCAATCAATTTCAATTTTAGAAAGTATAAATGACACTAATTCGCTTTCAAATGCTTATTTATCAATGGGATTGATGAATAAATTAGACAATAATTTGAGCGAAGCCATTAAAAACATTCAGAAAAGTTTAGAATTGAGTTTGAAATTAGGGCAAAGCACCAAAATTTTAAATGCACATATTAATCTTGGCGAAACGTTTATTTTAATTGAAAGTTACGACATGGCCGAAAAACACTTGTTTAAGGCCGTGGACATGCTAGGAAAAAGCAACCAGAAAAATGTAAGAGCCAGTGTTTATTGCGATTTAGGAAAACTGAACATTAAACGAAAAAGATTAGCAGAAGCTGAAAAATATGCAAAAATGGCATTGCAAATCAATGAGGAATTGAATGAAGAATTCAGTAAAATTTATGACTACATCAACTTAGGTCAAATTGAGTTATTGAAAAAAAATGGAGCAACAGCTCGCAGTTTTTTTGAACAAGCTATGGATTTATCCAATAAATTTTCAACAACAAGCGAAAGCAATGACATTTATGAAGGAATTTACAAGTCTTATTCAATAGAAGAAAATTATAAAAGTGCCCTAGAGTGGCATGAAAAATTGTTGGCATTAATTAATTCTCAAAAAAAATCACAAAAAAGCGAAGCCATTGCGGAAATAAAAACTCGTTATGAAGTAGAGAAAAAAGACGCACAAATTAAATTATTAAATAAAAACAATGAAATTGCAGAATTGGAGGCCGAAAAAAGAGCATCGCAAACTGAGTTTTTAATTGGTATTTTTATTGCAACCCTTTCTATTTTGGCCATTGTATTGTTTTTTCTTCAAAAACTTAACAAAAGCAATCAAAAACTTTTATTACAAAAGTCAGAAATTGAAAATCAAAGAAATCAAATTGAAAATCAGAAAGAAATATTGATGGCTTTGAATCATAAAAAGGATCAAATTTTAACCATTATTTCGCATGATTTGCGCAACCCAATGATTGCTGTAAAAGGGGTATTAGACTTTTACAAAAACGGTTTGCTTGAAAAAGAAGAAATTGAAAACATTGCTGTTTCGCTTAACAACAACATTTCAACCATTGATGAAACACTATTAGGTTTATTGCAATGGGCAAAAGAAGATACATTAACCACTACTGCCGAAAAAACAAAGGTTAACGTATTTAATAAAGTAAATGAAAGTTTCGTGCTGCTCCAAGAAATGGCAAGAATGAAAGGCATTAAATTTTTGAATCAATGCAATGTTGTTCATCATATTTTAATCAGTCCAATACATCTAAATATCATTATCCGAAACTTGCTTACCAACGCCACTAAGTTTAGCTATCCATCGGGTAAAATAATTGTTTCGAGTGCTGAACTTAATCAAAAAATTCAAATTTCGGTGAAGGATTTTGGAGTTGGAGTAAAAGATGATTTAAAAGAGAACTTGTTTATTACCAGTTTAGAAGAAACCAATAGCGGCACGAATGGCGAAAAAGGCTCTGGCATTGGTCTTTACCTTTGTAAAGAGTTTGTTGAGAAAAATAACGGTAAAATCTGGATTGAAAACAATCCTGAAGGAGGTTCGGTTTTTTTTATTGAATTCCCCGTAGCCTAAATGGGCTTATTTTTTATAGCTGTAATGACCAATAATGGTATAGCTAAACAAACAGTCTTCTAACACTTGTCCTGAGCCAATATTGTGTACCATAAAATACCTGTTTTCATAGCCTACTTTTTTGCTCGAAACAATGCCAATATGTGTTATTCCGCCACCTAAATTCCAGCAAACAATGTCACCTGGAACATAATCTACGGCATTTTGAGTTATTTTTTTTATCGTTCCAAATTTGGCAAAAAATGTCATCAAATTAGGAACTCTGCGGTGGTCTATATTTTTATCTGTTTTTGTTAAACCCCAGTTTTTTGGGTATTTACTAAAATTTAGTAGCATGTCTTCATGAACTTCTTTTTGCAAATCAATTCCTAATTTTCTGTAAGCCCTTATAACCACATCGGTACAAACGCCTCTATCTTTTGGTACATCACCATTCGGATAATCTAATTTATAATAAGAGGGGTCATAAAACACATTGTCTTTCGTTAAAACAATGGCTGAGTCAGCTAACTGTTTGTAAAAATTTGTTTGCCCAAGTGCTGAGTAAAAGCCAATAAAGCAAAAAACAAACAAAATCAGGTTAAATTTTTTTCTATTCAAGATGTAATCTTTTTGTTTCGATTTTATAGAACTAAAAAAACTAAAAAATCTTGCATTTAGTCAAGCTCAGGATCAATAATTTTTTGATAATTACCACCATCGGCACCACAAATAGTTAATCCATAAAACTCATTTTCCACTATCCATAAAACATACCTTTCAATTATTGAAGTTTTTAGTTTTTTGTATCGTTCAGGTTTTTTAGAATCTTTCAAATAAAAAAAATTCTGGCAATTAGGTTTCAAGTTATAGGTTAAAACAACTGTATCTGCTGCTATTTGGGCCGTTCCTAAGAACAAAGTATCGCAGTTAAAATCTATTTTAATGGTTTTTAAACCATAATTCACAGTTGTATCTGAAACCTTAGTAACCACGAAATTCGCATCAATTATTAAAGTATTATCAATTTTTAATTCAGGTGGCGTTGCCATACATTCACCATTGGGTCCACCTACAAATCCTCCACCAATCCATTCCGTGTATACATATTTTCCAATCAACGACTTATTATTAATTTGAGCTAAGCCTTTACAACTGCCAATTACTGTCAGAATTAATATTAAAAGTTTTATCATTATAAATTAAATAGAATGGTAACTAAAGGGTTTTAGATTGATTTTAATGTTATAAAGCAATTCAATTTCGGGTAATAGATTTTTATTATTTGATTTCTGGGAATAATGGGGTTGCGGATATTATTACTTGAAAATTGTTGCTCAAAGACTAGTAAACCATTGATTTTGGGGTTTTATATTTTAGTCTTGCCAAACGGTTGTAATCTCGAATAGTTGGTTTTCCAATAATTAAAACGCAAAAAACAGTTTTCCAAAACAACAAACTAGCCAATCCCACTGCTGATATTTCTAGCTTGACTTTATTTGTTTCTCCAATAAAAGGGCCACCAAAAATGGGTATATAGTGCAATGCTTCTAAAATATAAAATGTACCTATTCCTAATTTTCTACCAACAATGTAAGGATTTTCATTTAATGCATAAGACATTCCATAACCCATATTAATGAAGCTTCGCTTCCATAACTCTTTATTCGATTTCAAAGGCAGCTCTAAAAAGTTTTTTGGATTATTAGCATAGATAGGATTTGTTTCTTGAAGAAATGCCGATAATAGGAAAAGACTGAACTTTTTGCTCATTTTTTTTCCTCCAGTAGCTAGTACCAAAAAACCTTTTGCATAAAGGCTATCGCCCTTTTGAAAAGTTTTATTAAGGGGTTTTATGAAAATAGAAGTGTCAATATCAATTTTTTGGTCGAACGGCCTAAAACTAAAATACTCTGGCCCAACCTTAAATCTATAATAGGTTATCCCTTTTATTTTTTGATGTTTAGTAACTTGAAATGTTTTACAAATTGAGTCAATTACATTGTTTTGAATCGGTTCAGGATTCTCCATAAGGAGGAAACTTGAACGATTTTCATAATACTTTTTTTGACTTGAGTTTTGTCCTATTGATTCAAAAAAGCATAAAACAAAAATTAAAGTTAAAATTAAATTTCTCATAATTTTTCAATTAAAAATTAATTCTTAATCACTTATTATTTATCATTATCCATTAATCAACACTAACCATTAATCATAAACTATTAATCATTAACCATTAATCACTCACCACTAACACCTCTTCTTTTTTAATACTATTACTTTCCAGCCATTTTTGCAAACCGCTTTCAGAATTCTCGAGAAAAAATTCACCAAACTCATCAGGACAAAAACTCGAATATCCGTTAATGGTTTTAACACCAATTTGCTGTGCCGCTAGCATCATGTCAATATGTGTCACAAAATGAGCTTGGTTTTGATGAATCAAAGCAACAGCTTTAAATTGAGTAGTGCCAGATTTTTCAACCAATTGGATTATTTTTTCTTTACGAGCAATTAATGCTGCTTTTGGCTCTCTTGGAATGTAATCTGTTGAAAATAAATTATCTACAACAATCAGAAGAACTACAAAAATAAAATGTTGGGTTTTAATTCTTTCTAAAAAATAGCCAAACAATAAAAGCAATAAAAATAGTTCAACATGCATAAACCTCGAAAGAACTCGCATGCTATTAATACCAGGCAATTTAAAAATAAGGGTATACAAACTCAAACCACCTTCAGTTCTTATGTGCAACAAAACAATAATGCTTGAGGTAATAATCAATGACTTTAAAAGTAAGGGCATTGTTATCTTTTTGAAGAGATGATATAAAAGGTAAAAGGGAGGAATAAGGATGGCAAAAAGTGGTATAATTCCTGCAAAAACGGAGTGTAACCACCATTCTGTGACATTTGGTTTTGCCCAATCAAACAAAAAACGCCAAGTAATGCTGGCTTCATGCGGAAATAAATAAGAATTCCAAAGAGGCAGATTTACAATGGCTTCGCGGTACCAGCGTAGGCCTACAATTTTCGACATGGCCTGATAGGGCAATAAAAGCCACAAAAGTGCCAAAGCAGAAGCCAAAAAAAGGGCAGAGGTGTAAAGGCGTTTTTCTTTTTTGAAAAAGTAAGTAAAAACCGTCCAATTTTTCGACAACAAACAATAAATACCAATAAAAAGCGCTGAAAAATATAAAAGATAAAAACCGGTGTAAGCCACACAGTATATCTGGAAAACCAATCCAAAACAATAAATTGAAAGGTATTTTAAAGAAGGGGTAGCAACCAATTTATAAGCGGCATAAAAAACCACAGGAACCATAAATCGGATGGCCATTTGCATGTAATTGAGTTGACCTAAATTAAAAATTGAAAAGGCAAAAATATAAGCCAAAACCACAGCTATGATAGGCTTTTGGAACCATTTTTTGAATATAAAATAACTTAGCCAAAAGTTGAGCGTATAAATAGAAATCCACCACAGTTGGTAGGAAGTTTCAGGTGAAAAATTTAAGAGTCGAAAAAGATAATAAATGGGCAAAGTACCTAACATGCTATCCGATAAAGCAATGGTGTTTTGGAAAGGATACATAAATCTGCCGTCCCAAAAATTGTCGATATCACCATTGAGCCATTGGTAACCATGTTCTAACAAAAAATTAATAAATCTTGAATCGCCTAAGTCGCCCGGAATAAATGCTAAATCGAAACCCAAAATGCGCAAGCAGAAATAAGTTATACCCGCCACAAAAGCGATGAATGGGAAACTTTTTTGCATCAATTGTTTGGTATTCATGATTTGTTTTGAGTTGACAATAACTTGATAGGCATTAATGATTTGAAGGATTAAAGCTAAATTTCAAAAATAAATTTATTTCCTTTCTATTTTTTATTTCTTTTAATGATGCTAAAACTATTATATAATACTATCTTTAGAAATCTTAAAAAGCAAAACTTAGCCTTCAAATAGCTTCATTCGGCTTTTTCAAAACCGTTTTTATTTTAAAAAATTAGCTATTGAAAATTTACATAAAATACATGGTGAGTTTGCGCTGCAAAATGTTGGTAAATGCAGAGTTAAAAAAACTTGGGCTTCATTATGTGGTAATTGATTTAGGTGAAGTTGAAATTTTGGAAAACATTAGTCATGAACAACGTTCAACTTTAAAAAGAGAGCTCTTAAAATTAGGTTTTGAGCTAATGGACGATGAAAAAGCCATGATAATTGAAAAGATTAAAAACACCATTATTGAAATGGTGCATCATACAAATGAATTCCCAAAAATTAATTTTCCCCATTATTTGGCCGATCAACTTTGCTGCGATTATGCTTTTTTGGCCGATTTGTTTTCTGAAACTGAAGGAACAACCATCGAACATTTTATGTTAATGCATAAAATTGAACGGGTAAAAGAGCTAATTATTTACAATGAATTAAATTTAACTGAAATTGCCCGTAAACTTCAATATAGTAGTGTTTCGGTGCTGTCTAATCAGTTTAAAAAAAGCACGGGTTTAACGCCTTCATTTTTTAAATCCTTAAAGCGCAAAAAGAAGAATGTGCTTATGAATGTGTGAATTATACAACTCTTATATTTTATTATGTAATTATTATTCTACAGCTTGGGTTCACCTTTGTAGCATAATTTAAAACAAAATAAAATGACCAAACACTTAAAAAATAATATTGCAAACTACTTGCTTTTATCGGCTATGTTTTTTGTGAGTGTGCCAAATTTAAAAGCACAAGACAACGATGATCAAAAAAAATTAGAGTTTGGATTAAGATTAATGCCAACCATCAGCGATTTTGAAATGAAAACATCATCAGGTGGTGGCGTTTCTGGCGATGCTAATTTAGGCTTTGGTGCAGGCTTGTTTCTGGGATTCAATTTTTCAAACAATGTTGGTTTACAAGGTGAAATAATTTATAGTTCTATTTCACAAGAATCAAACGACAATAATATTGTAAGAAAAATCAATTTGAGATATGTAAACGTTCCTGTTTTATTGTCATTAAACACCAATAAATCGAAATTTGTAAATCTAAATTTGGTGATTGGACCTCAATTTGGGTTTAATGTTGGAAGTAGTATTTCTCAATCGGGTATTATTGATTTAGATAATCCGCAACCTCTTTTGGTTGTCAAAAGAAACGATGTAGGATTGGCTTATGGTGCAGGCTTAGATTTTGGACTAAACCAAGAACGAACCTTCAGATTAAGTCTGGGCTACAGAGGCGTTTTAGGTTTGATTGATGTGAGCGATAAAAGCAATAACTCATCTACTAATTCATACTATGTAATTGACAAAGCAAAAATAAAAACCCATTCAGCCTATTTAGGTTTGTCTATCATGTTTTTATAATATCTATTTAAATCTTCTTATGCCTTTCAGAATTTATGTTCGGTAAATGAACAAACAGAAAGGCATTTTTTAACATCAAATCAAATTTAATGAAAAATTATATTTTATCAACCTTTTTACTTTTATCCATTTCTTCTTTTGCCCAAAGTCCAATGGCCAAAGGACAATCACAAATCAATTTTGGAGTAGGTTTATCTAATTGGGGAATTCCAGTTTATGTAGGTTTAGACTATGGGGTGCATAAAGACATCACTTTAGGTGGCGAATTATCTTTCCGTTCTTATAATGATAATTACAGAAATAGAAGATACAACCACAACATTATTGGTATTTCGGGTAACTTAAATTACCATTTTAATAGTGTGTTAAAAATTCCGCCAACTTGGGATTTTTATGCCGGCATTAATTTAGGTTTTTACCATTGGAATTCAGCAAACGATTATCCGGGCAGTTTCAATTCGGGTATAGGTATTGGTGGTCAAATAGGAGGAAGATATTATTTCACCAATAAACTTGGTGTAAACCTTGAGTTTGGCGGAGGCAATGCTTTTTCGGGCGGAAAACTTGGAATATCCATAAAACTCTAAACATTTTTTTGAATAATTAAACAACACAACAAATTCAAAATAAATATTATGGGAAATTTTTTATACGCAGTAGCCGTTTTGTTACTCATTTTTTGGGCCATAGGCTTTTTTGCTTACAGCGCCAATTCAATCATTCACATCCTTCTGGTAATGGCTGTTATAGCAATTCTATTAAGAATAATATCAGGAAAAAAAATAGTTTAATTATCAATACAACAATTATGAGCACAGGTAAAGTATTATTAGGTTTATTAGCAGGAGCTGCTTTAGGAGCCACATTAGGAATTTTATTCGCACCCGACAAAGGTTCGCGCACAAGAAGAAGAATTATTGAAAAAGGAGACGACTATGTTGAAGAATTAAAAGAAAAATTTGATGACTTCGTGCACATGGTGAAGCATAAGTTTGAGCATTCGAAAGAGCAAGCCGATGAGCTTATTGCTAAAGCAAAAGAAAAATTGGATGAAGAATTAAAAGACATAAAAAACGCTGGAAATTAGTTGAAATAAAGGCTTTTAATAAAACAAAAAACAATAATTGGTTATGAATGAAGATGCTTCCCCCATTGAATTGCTCTTTAAAAGGGCAGAAGATTACAGTAAAACAACTTTAGCCTTAATTCACCTAAACACTATTGATAAACTAGCAGATGTTGTTTCAACAATTGTTTCACGTTTGGTCATTTATGTGCTAGCAACTATTTCTATGCTTATCATAAACATAGGGCTGGCATTGTGGATAGGGCAATTAATGGGAGCTGCATTTTATGGTTTTTTGATCGTTGGATTTTTTTATGCTTTTATGGCCATGGTGCTATCCTTGTTTAAAGATGTTTGGATTAAAAAACCTTTGAATAACAGTATTATTGAACACTTACTTAAAATCAAAAAGTCATGAAAGTTCCAACGGCTTCCGACACCTTAAACATAGAAATTTTGGCTTTAAAAAAGCAGCAAGAAAATGAGCTGAAGGTGTTAAAAACACAATTTAATTTGGCTTATGAAAGCTTAAGGCCCATTAACCTTATTAAAAGCACCATTCATGAAGTTGTTCAATCAACTGAATTAAAAAATGGTTTAATGAACAATGTAATGAGCGTTGCGGTAGGTTATTTAAGCAAAAAAGTTTTGGTAGGTAGCACCCACAATCCGCTAAAAGTCATATTTGGCACATTATTACAGTTTGCAGTTTCGGGTTTGGTTTCATCCAATGCAGAAAAGTTAAAATCTTTTGCCAGCAATCTTTTTCAGAGTTTTTCAAAAGAAGAAGAAAATTAGGGTTTTTTGCGTATTAGAAATTATGGTAGTGGAACTTATAAAAAGGGGATTTAAAATTAGACCTTTAGGAGCTTATTTTCAATGGTTTTCTGAAATGCTGTATGTAACATTGCTAGATGCCCAGTTTCGTTGTCACTGCAATTTTCTATATCTCTGCGTAAAACAAAAAAATTAGTAAAGTCGTTAAAGTCTTTGCAAAGTGTTACACTTTTTAATCCATCTTCAATTTTTGGAGTTAATGTTATAAAACGCCATGCTTGTTCCGTTTCAACTTTAGAAAGAATTACCTCAATAAAAGTTTTCCAAGAATCAAAATTTTCTTTGAAACGTTGTTCAATCAAGGAGTTCAGTTTTACTTTTACATTATCTTCTTTCTTTTTTTTAAAACGAGCAGGAATGTCTGATTCATCAGAAAACATTAAAGTCAGCTTCTCTGCATAAGAATTAATTTTATTTTCCATCATCTTAGGTGTTGATTATTGAAAGAAACTCATTTTCATAAATAAGTCGAATGTTGCAGCCTTGTAAATTTAAGGTTTCAATCATTTTCATTTTTAAAGGCCCAGCATTTTTACCAATTATTACTATTTCAGTTTTCTTGCTTATTGTCTTGTTAATGTCAGCTCCAAGATTTTGAATTTTTATTGCTGCTTCCTGCCTGCTTATACTTTGCATATCACCAGTAAAAACAACTTTTTTATTAAAGAATAGGTTGTCTTTATTTGTAACCTCAAGGTTTGGCTTCAAAAGTGAGCTATCAATAGCTTTTTTTGAGAAGCCAAAAGAGTGTTTCTCTTTTTTTTCTATTGAGGCTTTTTTTTGAATATAGTATGTTAGATCATCATAACCGAAACTTAAATTTCTTTTATCGTAGATTGGAATTGCTTTGATTCCGATTTGTGCTGCAACTGTTGCATCTGAAATGCTGTTATGATGAATCAAAGGTAAATCCAAATATTCTGCTACATGAGACAATCGAAAATTATGAAGGTCTGGGAATGCTTCTTGTGCTAGTTTTTGAGTACAAATAAATTTGAATGGTGGTACTTTTAAATTGTAAGCAAGAAGAGTTTGTTTTAAAGCATCAACATCAAAGTCTGCATTATGAGCTAATAAAATTTGATGGTCAATTAAGGGGCTAAGTTGCTCCCATATAGCATCGAATTCAGGAGCATTTATTGTATCTTCTTCGCAAATGCCATGAATACGTTTGTTGAGTTCAGTGAAACGAAATTCTTTTGGTCTTACTAAAATATGTTTTTTGTCTTTTATATTTCCGTTTTCTACAGATACTATTCCAATTGAACAGATACTTGCCCTTTGCTCGTTTGCTGTTTCAAAATCAATAGCAGTAAAATTTAAATCTGTTAGGTTTTTTATAATTGTTTCCAGATTCATAGAGTTAACTTTTTAGTGTTAATTTAATGGCATTTTGACCGAGGATTTCATCTATTAAGAATAAATACACGTGTCTTTCTTACATCTTTATCTACAATCCAAATATATTTTATTTTAATTGAAAATTTATATTTCAATTAAGAAAAACGCAAAATAATTTTTCTGAAGAAGGAAAAGAGTTTACTAATATCTTATATCACTATAGTGGGAGGCTTTATTCAACCGCTTAATTCCCAATTTGGGTTGGTGGTTCAATAGACATTGCTGTATTGATTTGTATTTAATTTTTACATGCTATTGGTAAAGCTCAGAAATTCCTTTTTTCGAATGGGTTTTAATGAATTGTAATCACGTATGAAATAGTTTGTCTTCACTTTTCTACTTTTTTTTGGAGTGGATGTAATGGTTTGCATTTTTACATATTTCAGCGAAGGTCCTATGAATTCATATTCTCTCCATATTTTTTTCTTTGGAGGACGCAATTGACCATATTTATTTCTTTCAAATGCTTGAGTGGTGTTCTTTCCTGATATGGTTTTACGTTGAAAATCAATGGATAGGTTTTCCAATTGTTTAATATCAGGATATTCGTAAAACTTCTGTCTTTCAGTATTGTAGAAATGAATAGATGTATATGTTTTCATCTGCTCATCTTTAATAATTAAATCAGGATAACCATCAAAGTTGCAGTCTGCTGTATAAATAGAGTCAGAGTGAGTACCAAATAGCCCTTCATACTCACCAATAATTTCAGACAATAATTGGTTGTTGTTTATACTGTATATCCGGTAAATGTTTCTGTAAGTAATATTCGGATTTTTCTCCAAATCAATTTTAGGAGGATACATTTGTCTAATCTTGACAAACTTAAAGTCGCCTTCATACTTAACAATTGGTGTTGTAATTAATGTATCTTCTAAACGCACTGAGCGCAAATCATGCCCTTCCAAAATGTGATAAGTAGATGCAAAATTGCCGAAGAATTTGTTTGGCTCAGGATAGGATAAAGGAGATATGGCGCAGTATTTCAATGCTTTGCCATAGAATTTGTACTGATACGAAGTTGGTTTTTGACTGGTGGAAGAATGATTTAAATTGTCATAAAGTGTTCCGGTCACCATTTTTTTGTTTGGGTCAATTTTTACATGTCTAAACGAACTTATAATATGACGGTAGAATTTATTATCGCTTGCATCAAACATGTAATAATCGTAATCATGAATATAATCTGCAATACCCATGGTCCTTTCTACAAGTGTCGTGGTTTTTTTAGTTAATATTCTGAAATCACTATGCCCATCGAAATTGTAATCATCTATCTGCAGAAAATTTTCATCGAATAAGCTATCTTGGTCTGAGCAGAAATAAAGTTTCATCATCAAGGAATCATTGACTGTTGAATATACTGACGTGGAAAAGCATTTTGAATTGTTACAACGTGCAGACTCTGAAGTATGGCATAATTTCAGAATAAATCGAAAATCTGAACTCATCTTTTCGATGCCGTTTAGGCCATTCTGACTATATATATTGTTTGAATAAAGAAGATATAAGGCAAGTAATCTTGCAAAAACTAGTATTTTTAATGGTTGCACGGGCTATCTGTTTTTTTAGACTGTATTAGATATAACGTTTTTCAGCTTGGCGTAGTGGCGGATTTTTAGTACAAAAGTTCAATCGAAGAACCGCACTTGAACCTACAACAAAACTTTCATACGAAGCACTGAACCCGCCATTACGCCAAACCGCTGTTATGCCCAGTGCTTTCATCTTATTTATCCTCTTTACTAAATGCGATGTTGAGTACAAAAACAGGCTTAGAACCATCTTCAGGTATGTATGATATGTTTGATACCGCTACTCTGTAGTATGGTTCGAAGCTGTCGAAAGTTTTT